>Ga0209056_10000404_pt1 | contig 48118 bp, 41 predicted proteins | sample GraSoiAngelo_114_FD_185876 | JGI IMG/M metagenome (GOLD analysis project Ga0209056, IMG submission 185876) | Grasslands soil microbial communities from the Angelo Coastal Reserve, California, USA - 14_0903_13_40cm (SPAdes) (version 2) | ecosystem: Environmental > Terrestrial > Soil > Grasslands...
GGCGCAGCTCGCGCGCGCGGTGTGAGCCGGCGCGGCGTCGTCGCCGCGGCGCCTGCTCGGTTACTCCGTCGCGAGGCGGTAGCCCACACCCGGCTCGGTCAGGAGATACCGGGGGCGGGCGGGCTCGGTCTCGAGCTTGTGGCGCAGGTGCGCCAGGTAGACGCGCACGTAGTGGGCCTGGTCGGTATGCGTCGGCCCCCAGACGTCACGGAGCAACTGCGCGTGCGTGACGACCTTGCCCGCGTGCCGGACGAGCGCCGCCAGGAGCTTGTACTCGATCGGTGTCAGGCGCACCTCCCGGTCACCGACGAACACCTGCCGCCGCAGGAGATCCATCCGCAGCGCCCCGACCTGGAACGTCGCGTCGTCGCCCTCGTGCGACGCGCCCGCGGTATGGCGGAGCGCGACGCGGATCCGCGCGAGGAGCTCGTCCGCGCCGAAGGGCTTGCTCACGTAGTCGTCGGCGCCGACATCGAGGGCGGTCACCTTGTCGCGCTCCTGACCGCGAGCGGACAGCACGATGATCGGGACCGCGGTCCACTCTCGCAACCGGCGGATGACGTCGATGCCGTCGATGTCCGGCAGCCCGAGGTCGACGATCACGACGTCCGGCTGGCGCGAGCCGACCTCCACCAGGCCGTCCGCGCCGGTCGTCGCCTCGAACAGCCGGTACCCCTGGCCCGTCAGCGTGGCTCGAAGAAAGCGCCGGATCTGCGGCTCGTCCTCGATGAGGACGACGACGGGGTCAGGCATCGGCGGGCACCGTGGCCGGTGGCTTTTCGGTCAGCGGCAACGTGAAAAGGAACGCGACGCCGCCCTCGGGCAGGTTCTGGGCCCAGATGCGCCCGCCGTGCGCCCTGACGATGCCCTGGCAGATCGCGAGGCCGAGCCCGGCGCCGCGGCCGCCGCCGGGCTGCCCGCGGTAGAACTTCTCGAAGACCTTGTCCTCCTCGCCCCGGGGCAACCCCGGGCCGCGGTCGGCGACCTCGACGGTGACGGAGCGGTCCGTCGCGGTCGCGATGATCCTGATCGGACTTTCGAGCGGCGTGTACTTGATCGCGTTGTCGAGGAGGTTGACCAGCACCTGCTCGATGAGCACGTCGTCGATCGCCACCAGCGGCAGATCCGGCGGGACGTGCGTCGTGACGCGCCGGTTCGCGAGCCGCTTGTCGAGGCGGCTCAGCGCCGCGCCGATCACCTCCTCGAGCGGATGCCATTCCTTGCGGAGCTGGAGCGCCCCGGACTCGAGCCGTGTCATCTCGAGCAGGTTCTGGACGAGACGGTTCAGCCGCTCGGCCTCCTCGCGAGCCGACTCCAGGAGCTCCTTCTGCGTCCGATCATCGAGTCGGGATCCCTTGTCCAGGATGGTGCTGACCGCGCCGGTGATCGTCGTGAGCGGTGTTCTGAGGTCGTGCGAGACCGAGCTGAGCAGGGAGTTCCGCAGGCGCTCGCTTTCGATCCGGATCTGGGCGTCCTGGGCCTCGGCGGCGAGGTTGGCCCGCTCGATGGCGAGCGCGGTCTGATTACCGAATGTCTCGAGCTGGTGGAGCTGCTCCGGAGTGTCCAGAGCGTGACGGTCGACTGGCCGGATGCCCAGCACCCCCACCGGTCCACGCGACGCGAGCAGCGGCAGGTAGAGCGCCGACGCTCCGGGCAGTGTCGCCGTGCCGAGGCCAGCCGGCTGCCGATGCTCGAAGACCCATCGACCAACGCCGAGGTCGTTGGCATCCATCTGGAACTGGCCATCGCTCCATGGGGCGAGGCGAACGACGGCATCGGGAAGGAGCACGACCACCTGACTGCGAAAGACCTCGGCGATGTGCCGCACGGCGATCGTTAAGAGCTCGTCCACGCCGCGCGTGCTCGCCAGCTCCCGGCTCATCGCGTACAGGGCGGCGGTTCGCTGCTCACGATCGCGCGCGGCGAGCGCCTGGGCCCGGATGCGTGCGGTCAGGCCGCTGATCACGAACCCGACGATCAGCATGACGGCGAACGTGAAGATGTGCCGGACGTCGGAGACCGCGAAGGTGAAGTACGGGGGCACGAAGAAGAAGTCGAAAGCGGCGACGCTCAGGATGGAAGCCGCCAGCGACGGGCCGCGGCCGTGGCGCATCGCGACGACAACGATGCCGAGCAGGTACACCATGACGAGGTCGGCCAGCTCGAAGAGCGGGGACATGAGCCACGCCACGCCCGTCGTGAGGGCGACGATCGCCATGGCTTGGCCGTAGGCTGGCCAATCGATCGGAATCTCCCGTCGCCGGACGGGCGCGATCGGTGAGGCGTCCTCACGCTCGCCACTGATGACGTAGATGTCGATGTCGCCACTGCCCTGGACCAGCGCGTCCACGATCGAGCCGAGGAGGAGCCGCTTCCAAAGCTGGCGCGTCGGCTTACCGACGCTGATCTTGGTCACATTGCGGTCGCGCGCAAAGGCGAGGATCGCCTCGCTCATCTTCTCCCCGCTGAGGGTGACAGTCTCCGCGCCGAGCTGCTCGGCCAATCGGAGCGTCTGAACGACGCGGTCCCGGGCTTCTTGAGGCAGCCGCAAATGCGCAGGTGTCTCGACGTAGGCGGCGATCCATTGCGCGCCGAGCCCCTCCGCCATTCGCTTCGCCGCCCGGACGAGCCTGGCCGAGAGCGGGCTCGGGCTCACGCAGACGAGGAGCCGCTCGGCGGCGGGCCAGACCTTCTCGATCGCGTGCTCACGCATGTAGACGCGCATCTGGGCGTCCACTCGCTCTGCCGTGCGACGGAGCGCAAGCTCACGGAGAGCGATCAGATTGCCCTTGCGGAAGAAGTTCTGGAGGGCCTCCTGCGCCTGGTCGGGCATGTAGACCTTGCCCTCTTTGAAACGCTGCAGGAGATCGTCGGGAGGGAGGTCGATCAGCTCGACCTCGTCGGCCTGCTCGAGGACCGAGTCCGGCACCGTCTCTCGGACGACGACGCCGGTGATCTTGGCGACGATGTCGTTGAGGCTCTCGACGTGCTGGACGTTCACCGTCGTGTAGACGTTGATGCCAGCGTCGAGCAGCTCGCTCACGTCCTGCCACCGCTTGGCGTGACGCGAGCCGGGCGCGTTGGTGTGGGCCAGCTCGTCGACCAGGATCAGGGTCGGACGGCGCGCGAGCGCGCCGTCCAGGTCGAATTCGCGCAGGGTCGCCCCCCGATAGTCGACGACACGCGCGGGGAGCACCTCGAGCCCCTCCAGAAGCGCCTCGGTCTCCGCACGCCCGTGGGTCTCGACGTAGCCGACGACCACATCCACGCCAGCGTCGCGCGCCTCGCGGGCGGCCTGGAGCATGGCGTACGTCTTGCCGACGCCCGCCGCGGCGCCGAAAAACACCTTCAGCTTGCCGCAGCGTTGTCGCGTTTCCTCTTCCTTGACGCGGGCGAGGAGGGCGTCAGGGTCGGGCCGTCCGGCGTTCACGGCCCCTAGTGTAGCTTGCGCCGTCGACCCTCGTCATAGCAGCCATCGCGCTACACCCCCCGCGCCCACGGACGCGCCGAGAGCGCGCCCCACCCGATCGCGGCCAGATATGGAAGGACCAGAGTCACGTACGCGAGCATCATGAGAGGTCTCTCCGTGTCCTCAAGGGCTCGGATCGGCGCGCCACGTGAGTCTCCTCGGCCAGTGGCACCACCGGGAGTTGCTGAGGCCGGTGATACGCACTCCACTCCTCCAGCTCGATCGCGACTCGATTATGTCGGACCCAAGTCGCCATCAGCCTGAAGATGGCGATCACCACGGCGATCTCGAGGACACCGCGCAGGCCTCCCGCCTGGACGAACATCTCGACGAGGGCAAGCAATCCCAGCAGCAGCAGCCCGATCGCGTTCAGGAGCCACCATGCCGGCTTCGCGTCCCTCCGCTCGCACTTCATGGACGACCCTCCTCGTCGCAATTAGAGGGCCGGAGGGCGTTAAGCCGACGTCAAAGTCGGGGCCTTCAGCGTCAAAGAATGGTCAAGGCCCACAACGGTTGGGCCCGGGCGGGCGCGAGTCGCCTAGCGCGGCGCGCGCCGCCAGGGATTTTGGCACGCGCTTAACATGGGGAACTCCGATTTTGACGACTGCTTGACGTTGACTCGCCGTAGGCTCGTGAGTGGCGAGGAGACGCGATGGATCTCTTGTATCTGGGACTGAGCGTGCTGTTCTTCGGCCTCTCGTGGGCCCTCGTCAAGCTCTGCGAGCGTTTGTAGGAGACGTCTGATGCCAGTCTTGTACATCGTGGGCGGCGTCGTTTCGTTCGGTCTCTTGATCTACCTCGTGTTGGCGTTGCTCAAGCCGGAGCTCTTCTCATGACCGGCAACGGCGTGCTCCAACTCGTCGTGTATGTCGTTGTCCTCTTGGCGCTGGCCAAGCCGCTCGGCGCCTACATGGCGCGCGTCTACGAGGGCCGGCCGTTGGCTCTGGATCGCCTCCTCGGGTGGCTCGAGCGCCTCATCTATAAGTTATCCGGCGTTCGACCAGGAAACGAGATGGGCTGGAAGACCTATGCGGCGACGATGCTCCTCTTCAACCTCGCCGGGGTGCTGGTGGTGTATGCGCTCCAGCGCCTCCAGGGCCTGCTGCCGCTCAACCCCCAGCAGCTCGGCGCCGTCTCGCCAGATTCCTCGTTCAACACGGCCGTGAGCTTCGCGACCAACACCAACTGGCAGGGCTATGGCGGCGAGACGACGATGAGCTACCTGACCCAGATGGTCGGGCTCACCGTCCAGAACTTCGCCTCGGCGGCGTCGGGCATGGCCGTCCTGGTGGCGTTGATTCGGGGATTCGCGCGCCGCTCGGCGGAGACGATCGGCAATTTCTGGGTCGATCTGACGCGGACGACCCTCTACATTCTCCTGCCCCTCTCTTTCGTCTTCGCGCTGGTTCTCGTCTCCCAGGGGGTCGTCCAGACGTTCGGCCCGTACGCGAAGGCCACCGTGGTGCGGCCAACGAGCTATGACGAGCCGATCACGGACAAAGATGGCAAGCCCGTCCTCGACGAGAAGGGTCAGCCGAAAACCAAGAAGTCGACGCTGACCGAGCAGGTCATCGCCGTGGGGCCCGCGGCGTCGCAGATCGCGATCAAGCAGCTCGGAACAAACGGCGGCGGCTTCTTCAACGTCAACTCGGCACATCCGTTCGAGAACCCGACGCCGTTGTCGAACTTCCTCGAGCTGTTGGCGATCCTCATGATTCCCGCTGCGCTCTGCTACACCTTCGGCGTCATGGTCGGAGACACGCGACAGGGCTGGACCGTCCTCGCCGCGATGACCGTGATCTTCGTCGGCCTCCTCGCCGTGTGCGTGGTGGCCGAGCAGAACGGCGCCGTGTTCGTGAAGCAGGGCGTGGATCACACGGCCAGTGCGCTGCAGTCGGGCGGAAACATGGAGGGCAAGGAGGTGCGCTTCGGGATCGCGACCTCGGCTCTGTGGGCCACGGCGACCACGGCCGCCTCGAACGGGTCGGTGAACTCGATGCACGATTCCTACACCCCGCTCGGCGGACTGGTGCCCATGTGGATGATCCAGCTCGGCGAGGTCGTCTACGGCGGCGTCGGTTCCGGGCTCTACGGGATGCTGATGTTCGCGATCATCGCAGTCTTTGTCGCCGGGCTCATGGTCGGACGCACGCCGGAATACCTGGGCAAGAAGATCGAAGCGTACGAGATGAAGATGTCCTCCCTCGTCATCTTGATCACTCCGGCGCTGGTGCTGATCGGCACCTCGATCGGCGTCGTCACCGCGGCGGGGACGGCGGGGATCGCAAACCCGGGCATCCACGGCTTCAGCGAGATTCTCTACGCCTTCTCCTCGGCCTCCAATAACAACGGCAGCGCGTTCGCGGGCCTCAGCGTGAACACGCCCTTCTACAACACCGCGTTGGGGCTCTGCATTCTCTTCGGTCGCTACTGGCTCGCCATTCCCGTGCTCGCGATCGCGGGCTCGCTGGCGAAGAAGAAGATCGTCCCGGGCGGTGCGGGGACGCTGCCCACGCACACGCCGCTGTTCGTGGCGCTGTTGGTTGGTGTAGTGATTCTGGTCGGCGCGCTCACGTTCGTTCCGGCCCTCGCGCTGGGACCGATCGTGGAGCATCTCACGCTGATCGCCGCGAAGTGAGGGGGTGACGTCATGTCGAGCTCGGTGAAGGCGCGCTCGCTGTTCGACCTGTCGATCGTGAGCCAGGCAGTCGTCGACTCCTTCCGCAAGCTCACGCCGCGCCGTCAGGTGCGGAATCCCGTCATGTTCGTCGTGTACGTGGGCTCCATCCTGACGACGCTCCTGTGGGTCCAGGCGCTCGTCGGCCGGGGCGAGGCACCCCCGTGGTTCATCTTCTGGGTGTCGGTCTGGCTCTGGTTCACGGTGCTCTTCGCCAACTTCGCCGAGGCGATGGCGGAAGGGCGTGGCAAGGCGCAGGCGGCGTCGCTGCGGAAGGCCCGGCGTGACCTCCAGGCCAAGCGGCTGGCCCGGCCGGAGCGCGGCGCGCGATACGCGACGGTTCCCGCCTCGGCTCTGCGAAAGGGGGATGTCGTGCTGGTGGAGGCGGGTGACTTCGTCCCGGCCGACGGAGAGGTCATCGAAGGTGTGGCCTCGGTGAACGAGGCGGCGATCACCGGCGAGAGCGCGCCGGTGATCCGCGAGAGCGGGGGCGACCGCAGCTCGGTCACCGGCGGCACACAAGTGCTGTCGGACTGGCTCATCGTCAAAGTCACCGCCAACCCGGGTGAGGCGTTCCTCGACCGCATGATCTCGCTGGTCGAGGGCGCCAAGCGACAGAAGACGCCAAACGAAATCGCGCTCGACATCCTGCTCGCGGCGCTGACGATCATCTTCCTGTTGGCCACAGCCACGCTCCTGCCCTTCTCGCTCTACAGCGTCCAGGCGGCCGGGCAGGGGACACCGGTGACGGTGACCGTGCTGGTCGCCCTACTCGTGTGCCTGATCCCGACGACGATCGGGGCGCTCCTCTCGGCGATCGGCATCGCCGGCATGGACCGCATGATCCAGAAGAATGTCATCGCCATGTCGGGCCGCGCCGTGGAGGCGGCCGGCGACGTCGACGTCCTGCTGCTCGACAAGACGGGCACCATCACGCTCGGCAACCGCCAGGCGACGGCCTTCTTCCCGGCAGACGGCATCAGCGACGCCGCGCTAGCCGACGCCGCTCAGATCGCTTCGCTCGCCGACGAGACGCCTGAAGGCAGAAGCATCGTCGTCCTGGCCAAGGAGAGGTACGGGATCCGCGAGCGCGACGTGCAGAAGCTCGGGGCCGCGTTCGTGCCGTTCACCGCGCAGACGCGGATGAGCGGGGTCAACCTGAACGGTCGCCAGATCCGCAAGGGTGCTGCGGACGCGATCGAGGCCCACGTGAAGCGCCTCGGAGGATCAGTCCCCACGGGAGTCCGGGTCGTCGTCGACAAGATCGCGAAGGAGGGGGCGACGCCCCTCGTCGTGTCCGACGGCAGCGCGGTGCTCGGGGTGGTCCAGCTCAAGGACATCGTCAAGGGCGGGATCAAGGAGCGGTTCGGGGAGCTGCGGCGCATGGGGATCAAGACCGTCATGATCACCGGCGACAACCCGCTCACGGCGGCGGCTATCGCCGCGGAGGCGGGGGTGGATGACTTCCTCGCCGAGGCGACACCGGAGGCGAAGCTCAAGCTGATCCGGGAGATGCAGGGTCAGGGACGGCTCGTGGCGATGACCGGCGACGGCACCAACGACGCGCCCGCGCTCGCCCAGGCCGACGTGGCGGTCGCCATGAACACGGGCACGCAGGCCGCCAAGGAAGCCGGCAACATGGTCGACCTCGACTCCAACCCCACCAAGCTCCTCGAGGTCGTCGAGACGGGCAAGCAGATGCTCATGACGCGGGGGGCGCTGACGACGTTCAGTATCGCCAACGACGTCGCCAAGTACTTCGCCATCATCCCGGCGGCGTTCGCCACGACCTACCCCGTGCTCAACGCGCTCAACATCATGCACCTCGCGACGCCCGAGAGCGCGATCCTCTCCGCCGTCATCTTCAACGCCCTCATCATCATCGCGCTCATCCCGCTCGCGCTGAAGGGCGTGCGCTACCGGCCGATTGGCGCGGCCGCCGTCCTTCGCCGTCACCTGTGGATCTACGGGGTCGGCGGCGTCCTCATCCCCTTCCCGGGCATCAAGCTGGTCGACATGATCCTTGTGGCCCTCGGCCTCGTGTAAAGGAGCGAAGACATGCTGGCCCACTGTCGCGCGGCGCTCGTTTCGCTGGCCCTCCTGACGATCGTCACGGGGCTGGCCTATCCGGCAATCGTCACCGGCATCGCGCAGGTCGCGTTCCCGTATCGGGCGAACGGTAGCCTGGTCGTCAAGGACGGCAAGACCCTCGGGTCCGAGCTCATCGGCCAGCCCTTCGACGACCCGAAGTATTTCTGGGCGCGCCCGTCCGCGACCACGCCGTTCGCGTACAACGCCGGCTCCTCGTCGGGCTCGAACCTGAGCCCGACGAATGCAGATCTGGTCAAGGCGGTGCAGGCGCGCGTCGATGCCCTTCGAGCGGCTGACCCCGGCAACACGGCGCCCGTCCCGGTCGACCTCGTCACCGCCTCGGGCAGCGGGCTCGACCCCCATATCAGCCCCGCCGCGGCGCTCTACCAGACTGCTCGTGTAGCGAAGGCGCGCAAGATGGACCGTGACGCGGTCCGGGAGCTGGTCGAACGCCACACCCAGGGTCGCTGGCTCGGCGTTTTCGGTGAGCCGAGGGTGAACGTGCTCGAGCTGAACCTGGCCCTGGACGGGATACGTTCGAGCTGAGCGAGGGAGTCCCTACCGAGCCACGAGGGCGAAAACCCTCGTCTCCTCTTCCTCGGCTTTCTCGGCGTGCTCCGGCTCTGGTCGATCGGACGGAATCACGCGCACGGTGATCGTTGCGGCTGCGCACTCGCACCAGCCCAGCTGGTCGAGTGCCCGACGGTTGAGCCGAGCCCACAGCGCCATCGCACCGAAACCACCGAGCACGAGTCCGCTGCGGAGCAGCGTCTGACCGGTGCCCGGCGACGCGACGAATTCGACAGCAGCCAACGCCGCGAGCATGAGGGCCGTCGACGCGTAGAGCAGGCCCCAGCGCGGTCGCGAAGTCCTTTGCACGAGTCTCGACCGTCCGGTCACATCGCACATGGCGATCTCCGGGAAGCGTGACACACGCGCCCTCAAGCCCGTGTCAAGAAGGGGTGAGCCTGTGTTAAAAACCCGTAAAAATCTCTGGGGGCGTGCCCCGCTCACCGCTGACCGGCGTAGAGTCGCACTGGCGTATGCGACTTACGTTCGTCAAGCGTCTGCTGGTCGGTCCGCCCATGCCGCTGGCGCAGGCCCGCCACGAGCGGCTCGGGAAAGCCGTAGCGCTTGCGGTCTTCGCCTCCGACCCGTTGTCGTCGGTGGCGTACGCGACCGAGGAAATTCTCCTGGTGCTCATCCTGGCCGGCAGCGCCGCGCTCAGCTACTCGCTTCCCGTTGCCCTCGGCATCGCCGCGCTGCTGGCCATCGTCGTCATCTCGTACCGCCAGACGGTCGTGGCGTACCAGCAGGGTGGCGGTGCCTACCTCGTCGCAAAGGACAACCTCGGCATCTTCCCGGCGCTGACCGCGGCTGCCGCCTTGCTGGTCGACTACGTGCTGACGGTGTCGGTGTCCGTCGTCGCGGGAGTCGCCGCCCTGACGTCAGCGGTGCCCCGGCTCTACCCCTACCGGGTCGTCTTGAGCGTCTTCGCGGTCGCCCTCATCGCCCTGGGCAATCTTCGCGGCGTTCGTGAATCGGGCCGGCTGTTCGCAGCGCCGACCTACTTCTTCATCGTGAGCATCCTGGGGATGGTCGGCTACGGGCTCGTCGCCACCACCTTCGACCTCCTTCCTGAGGCGCCCTACGCGCCCCACCCGCCGGGGCTCGAGGGCATCGGCCTGTTTCTGATCCTGCGAGCCTACGCCGCCGGCTGCACCGCGTTGACCGGTGTCGAGGCCGTCTCCAACGGCGTCCAGGCGCTCAAGCCGCCCGAGGGGCGCAACGCCCAGACCGTCATGACCTGGCTCGGCGTGCTCTCGATCGCGATGTTCCTCGGGATCACGTACCTCGCGTACGACTTCGGGATCGCCCCGGGCGGCGACGAGACGGTCGTGTCGAAGATCGCCCGTCGGGTGTTCGGCACCGCCGTGCCGTACTACTGCGTCCAGTCAGCCACGCTCCTCATCCTGGTTCTCGCCGCCAATACCTCCTACGCCGACTTTCCGCGGCTCTCGTCGATCCTCGCCCGCGACCGCTTCGTGCCGCGGCAGTTCGCGAACCAGGGCGATCGGCTCGTGTTCTCGAACGGGATCCTGATCCTGAGCGGGTTCGCCATTCTCCTGATCGTGGCCTTCGCGGGCGACACCCACGCGCTGCTGCCGCTCTACGCGATCGGCGTGTTCATCTCGTTCACGCTTTCACAGAGCGGCATGGTGCGGCGCTGGCTCAGGCTGCGGGAGAAAGGTTGGCGCTGGCGCGTGTGGGTCAACGGGGTTGGCGCGGTCGTGACCGGTATCGTCCTCCTGACTCTCGCGGTCACGAAGTTCAGCGAGGGGGCCTGGATCGTCGTCCTCGTGATCCCGCTCCTGGTCGGCGTGTTCGTCGTCATGCGCAGCCACTACGACGAGGTCGCCGGCGAGCTCTCGCTGGAGGGCTTCGAGGGGCCGCCCGAGTTCCAGCACACCGTGCTCGTCCTCGTCGGCGACGTCCACCGCGGGGTCGCGCGCGCCGTGCAGTACGCGAAGACGCTCGCGCCGACGGCCACGGTGCGCGGGGTCTTCGTGGAGACGGACCCCGCGCGGACGGCCAAGGTGGAGGAGAAGTGGAGCAAGTGGGGGCTCGGCGTTCCGCTGGTCGTCTTGACGTCGCCGTACCGGTCGCTCTTGCGGCCGTTTCTCGACTACATCGACCAGATCCAGGCGCGAGGCGACGAGCAGATGGTCACGATCGTTCTGCCGGAATTCCTCCCGCGGCGATGGTGGCAGCACTTCCTGCACAACCAGACGGCCCTTCTCATCAAGGGGGCACTTCTCTTCCGCAAGAACACGGTCGTCGCCGACGTGCCGTACCTGCTCAAGCGCTAGACGACGGAGGCTGACACTGTCAGCGTGCAAGACTGTCAAACGGCGGACACACGGATCCGCCGGACGATCCCGGGGTCACTAGCCACTAAGTACCTGTCACAACGAGAGTTCTTCTCACCGACCGGCCACGAGGCGATGAACTTGGTACAGCGCCTGCTGTAACGACCCAAGGTGCGCGAAATAGGCGGAAGAGCGTGGGGTAAATACCTGAAAGACTTGGTGAAGGCGGAGAGTAAGCTCATAAGAGGAGGACATCTATGAGGAGGGTCATGACCGGGGTGATCGTCGCCCTCGTCCTGGTGTCGGTCGGCGCGTGGGCGCAAACGAACGGGACGAGCGCGTTCGGTCAGCTCCCGCCCGGCGAGCAGAAGATCGCCCGGGCTCTGTTCGAGGCGCAGACGGGTTCGACGCGGCTGACTCCCGACCAGATCGCGGAGATGAAGGGCCGTGAGGGCTGGGGGAGAGTGTTCAAGCAGATGAAGGAGCAAGGCCTGCTCACACAGAAGAACCTGGGGCAGGTCGTGAGCAACTTCGAGCGTCAGCACAACGAGGCGCGCGGCGCCACCACGGGCCGCGGGCGCGACGAGGGCGCGTCTGGCGCGCCGGCGGGCGGGAACGGCATGAGCCGCGGCGCCGGTCACAGTGGCGGAAAGCGCTAGCCGTACCCCCCACGACCGTGGCCAAGAAGTAGCCCTCCAGTCGTACGCTGGTCGTCCTAGCGGCGGGGGAGGCGTAAGCCTCTCCCGCCCGTCCCCGGGTCGCCCGGCCCGGCACCCAGCACCCTCGCGGGAGGACCTCAAGATAGGCGTGCTCCACGCTCCCTTCGTACCGTGGGGCCTCCTCGTGCTCACCGGCGTCTACTTCCTCGCCGGGAAGTTCGGGTTGTCGCTCGCCTTCGTCCACGCGAGCGCGTCGGCGGTGTGGCCGCCGACGGGCATCGCGCTGGCCGCGACGCTGTTGCTCGGCTACCGGGTCTGGCCCGCCCTGTTCCTGGGGGCGTTCCTGGTGAACGTCACGACGGCGGGGTCGGTCTGGACGTCGCTCGGCATCGCCAGTGGCAACACGCTCGAGGGGCTCCTCGGCGCCTTCCTCGTGAGGCGATTCGCGAACGGCCTGAAGGTCTTCGACCGGGCGCGGGACATCTTCACGTTCGGGGTACTCGCCGGGCTCGGCGCCACGGCCGTGAGCGCGACGGTGGGGGTGACGACCCTGTGGCTGGGGGGCCACGCGCGCTGGGAGGGGTTGGGGGCGATCTGGCTCACGTGGTGGCTGGGGGACGTGGCGGGGGCGCTGGTGGTAGCGCCGGTGCTGATCCTCTGGGGGCTGGACCGGACGGTGCGTCTGACGCGGGCGCAGGTCCTGGAGCTCCTGCTGCTGCTGGGCTCGGTGCTCCTGGTCGGCGAGGTCGTGTTCGGCGGCCTGGGGTCACCGTGGGCGCGGAACTATCCCCTCGAGTTCCTCTGCATCCCGCCGCTCGTCGTGGCGGCGTTCCGGTTCGGCCCGCGCGAGGCGGCGACGTGCGTCGTCCTGCTCTCGGTGCTCGCGAACTGGGGGACGCTGCACGGCCTGGGGCCCTTCGTCCGGTACACGCCGAACGAGTCGCTGCTGCTGCTCCAGGCGTTCATGGGGACGATGGCGATGATGACGCTGCTCCTGGCGGCGATCGTCAAGGGGCACGCGCAGACCGAAGCGGCGCTGGCGCGCGTCGCCGCGATCGTGGAGTCCTCCGACGACGCGATTATCGGCAAGACGCTCGACGGCATGATCGCGAGCTGGAACGCGGGCGCCGAGCGGCTCTACGGGTACGCGGCCCGGGAGGTCGTCGGCAGGTGGCCGATCGCGCTCGTCATCCCGCCGGAGCACAGGGACGAGCTGTCGATGATCCTCGAACGGCTCGCACGGGGTGAACGGGTCGACCATTACGAGACCGCGTACGAGACCGTGCAGATGACGCGGGCCGGGCAGCGGATCGACGTGTCCGTCACGGTGTCGCCGATTCGGGACGCGGAGGGGCGGATCGTCGGCGTGTCGTCGATCGCCCGTGACATCACGCACCGCAAGCAGATCGAGGCCGCCCTCCGCGAACGGGACGCTCTCCGGTACGTTGCGGGCCTCGCCGCCGCGGCGGCCCACGAGATCAACAATCCGCTGGCGGTGGTCGTGGGTCAGGCGCAGCTGCTGGAAGAGACCCTCGACGCCGCGGGGCGCCGGCGGCTCGAAGAGATCCTCGAGGCCGCGCGACGGATCCAGGAGATCGTCGATCGGCTGAAGCGCATCAACCGGCTCGAGCTGGCCGACACGTCGCAACCGGTGCCGGAGATGCTCGACATCGAGAAATCGAGCTCAGGCGGCATGAGCGTGTCGGATTAATCGCGGTTCGAGCGCCGGCGTGGGCGTGCGACGCCGCAGGGGCTCACGTGAGCCGCGGCGCGACGCGCTCGGCAAAGAGGCGCATCGACGTCAGCACACGCGCGTGGGGGATCTGGCCGCCCGGGTTCATCCACGCCGACAGGCTCGAGAAGCCGAGCGCCTGGCGTAGCTCGAGCAGCCGGTCCACCACCGCCTCGGGCGTGCCGAACACCGCCTGCTCCCGGAGGACGTCCGCGTAGGTGAGCTCGGCCAGCCGCCCGGCGCGCGCGCTGCGTGCCTCGTCTGTTTGAACGGACGCGCCGTCGGATTTCTTCAGAGCCTCGCTGATCGCGCGGAAGAAGTGCATCGTGCTGGCTTCCGGCTCCTCGCGCGCCCGCCGCGCCGTGGGGGCGACGTAGACGGGTATGCTGAGGCCGATGTCGCCGCGTCTGGCGTGTCCCGCCGCCGTCCAGCCCTCGTGATATCCGCGGACGAAGCGCCCGAGGTCGGAGATCGAGATGGTCCGTGGGGCGACGAACAGGGAAAGGCCCATGCGCCCGACGAGCGGGTAGGTCTCCTGCGTCGTCGCCGCGACGCGGAGCGGCGGATGCGGTTTCTGGAAGGGCTTCGGCGTCACGCACACGTCGTGGAAGTGGAAGTGCTTCCCCGCGTGGGAGAAACGCTCCTGCGTCCAGGCCTTGATGAGGATCTCCAGGGTCTCGAGGAAGCGCTCGCGGCTCTCGGTGTAGGGGATGTTGAACCCTGCGTAGTGCCCCGGCAGGCCGCTCCGGCCGACGCCGAACTCGAGGCGTCCCTTCGTCAGATGGTCCACGGTCGCCACGTCCTCGGCGAGACGCAGCGGGTGGCTCAGCGGCAAGACCTGCACGGCGATCCCGATCTTCACCCGGCGCGTCCACGTCGCGAGGGCCGCCGCCACGACGAGCGGCGAGGCGAGCACCGAGCGATCCTTCTGGAAGTGGATCTCGGCGAGCCACACGGCGTCGAAGCCGAGATCCTCGGCGGCCCGCATCTGGGCCATCGACTCGTCGAACGCCGCCGCCTCGCGCATTCCCGCCGGACACTGGAACTCCGTGAACAGGCCGAACTCCATTCCGCCTCCGCGTCAGCCCTCGTAGATCTTCTTGAGCTCCCCCTCGGCCCACTTCACGGCGTCCTCGGCTGACAGACCCTGCACGGCCTTCGCGTACATGTCCGTGATGATGTACTTGGTCAGCGCCTCGCTCGCCTTGGCGGTGGGCGGCCCCGCGTAGCCGATCATCCGGGCGCCGCGCGGCGCGGTCCGGAAGGGCCGGAGCGCGTCGTCGATCTTCGCCCACATCGGGTGGTTCTCCCAGACCGTCGTGGCGCCGACGCTGTATCCCTCCTCGATCTCGAACCACCGGCCGAACTGCTCCTTCGCGTGGAGCCACTTGAGGAACTCCCTGGCCGCCTTCTGGTTCTTCGAGTACTTCATGATCGCGTGGGAGAAGGCCACCTTGTAGGGCGCCGTCCGGCCCAGGGGACCGTCCGGGATCGAGAAGTGCGAGATGTCCCGCCACATCGGCTGGCCAGCCGCGTCCTTGATCTTGTCCGGATTGCGCTTGGCGAAGATGTAGATCGACGCGCCGTTCAGCGTCGCGCTGATCTCCCCGGCGTGAAACGCGCGGTTGTTGTTCGTGTCGTCCCACGCCAGCGCCCCCTCATCGCACGCGTCCTTCCAGAAGGCGACCATCCACTTCACGGCCTCGATCGTCCCCTTCCCGTTCAAGACGACCCTCTTCCCGCTCGGGTCGGTCTCGGTCCCGCCGAACGTCCAGGTGAGCGGGTACGTCCAGGCCGGCGCGTCGCCGAACGTGTGGCCCAGAGTCTGTCCGACGGGCTTGCCCTTCTTCTTGAGCGCGACGCCGATCCTCCGGTACTCCTCGAGCGTCCGCGGTGGCTCCGACGCGCCCACCTCCGCGAACCACGATCGGCGATACGCGATGAGGATGCCGCCCGTGCCCCACGGCAGCCCGAGCCACCGCGCGCCGGCGCGCGCCGCGGCCTCGTTGTGGGGGTAGTAGCCGCCCTGGTCCCGAGCCTTCCATTCGGCGAGCTCCGACACGTCGGCGAGCGCGTTCGCGTAGAGGTGGGGCCAGTTGTGGAGCATCAGGATGATGTCGGCACCGCTCCCCGACTGGATCGCCGCGGTGATGCGCGCCTGGAGATCGTTGGCGTTGATCGTTTCGAGCGTGACGTCCATCTTCATCTGCTTGTTGTACTCGGCGATCAGGCGCCTGAGCTCGGCGTCGCCTTCGGGGATGAAGTCGACCCACTGCAGGAGGTGGAGCTTCGTGGGTTGGGCGAAGGCGGGAGCGACGCCGCCTCCGGCGGCCAGGAGCCCGAGCGCGCTCGAGGTCTTGAGAAAGCTCCGACGGGAGATCGTGGTCATGTGCCGCCTCCTCGCTTCGTTCGGCGATCGGTCGGACGGACGCAGGGTGCAGAGAATCTCCGCCGTTCGTCCGGCATTGTCAAGCCGCTTTCGGGTATCTTCGACGCACGGGCCGGGGCCCGGGGAGGGGGCGCATGGGATCACTGACTGGGTCGGAGCTCCTCGCGCGATCGCTCGCCTCGCAGGGCATGGACACGCTCTTCTTCCTCATGGGCGGGCCGATGCTCGAGACCGAAAGCGCCTGCATCAGGCTCGGGGTCCGGGCCATCGACACACGCCACGAGCAGGCGGCGGCGATGATGGCCCACGCGTACAGCCGCGTGACCCGGCGCCCCGGCGTCTGTATGGGCTGCTCGGGACCGGGAACGACCAATCTCGTGACGGGCGTCGCCAACGCCTTCGTCGACGCCGCCCCGCTGATCGCGGTGGGCGGGTCGAGCCCGCGCGTCTACCTCGGGATGGAGGCGTTCCAGGAGATCGATCAGGTCGCGATCATGCGCCCGATCACGAAGTGGGCCGAGCGCGTGCTCGAGGCCCGGCGCATCCCCGAGCTCGTGGCCACCGCCTTCCGAGCGGCGACGTCGGGCCGGCCGGGCCCCGTCTATCTCGACCTCCCGGGCGACGTCCTGGGCGAGGCCGTGGAGGAGGCGAGTGTCCCGTTCCCGGCCCGCTCCGAGCCTACGCCCCGGGCGCAGGGCGACCCGGCGGCGATCGCGGCCGCCGTCGCCCTGCTCGCCCGGGCCGAGCGGCCCCTGGTCATCGGCGGCAGCGGTGTCTGGTGGTCGGACGCCGCGTCGGCGTTCCAGACCTTCGTCGACACCACCGGCATCCCCTTCTACACGACCCCGATCTCGCGGGGCATCGTCGCGGAGGACCACGCGCTCGCGTTTCTCAACGCCCGCGCCAGGGCCTTCGCGGAGGCCGACGTGCTCCTCGCCGTCGGCACGCGCTTCAACTACGTGCTCCAGTTCGGTCGCCCGCCCCGGTTCGCGGCGGACCTGAAGGTCATCCACATCGACGTGAACCCGAGCCAGCTCGGCGCGAACCGCCGGGTCGACGTGCCGATCGTCGGCGACGCCCGCGCCGTCCTCGAGCAGCTCGTCGCCGAGGCGCGTGGGACGCTCGATCGTGGCCGCTACGCCGCGTGGGGGTCGAGGCTCCGGGCGCTCCACACGGAGAAGGCGGCCGAGATGGACAAGCAGATGAGCACGGACCAGGTCCCGATCCATCCGCTCCGGCTCTGCAAGGAGGTGCGTGACTTCCTCCGCCGCGACGCGATCCTGGTCGTGGACGGCCAGGAGATTTTGAACTACGGGCGCCAGTCGATCCCGACCTTCGCGCCGGGGCACCGGCTGAACTCCGGTCCCTTCGGGTGCATGGGCGTGGGGCTCCCGTTCGGCGTCGGCGCGAAGGTCGCCCGCCCCGACGCGCAGGTGCTGGTTCTGCACGGCGACGGCTCGTACGGGCTCAACGCGATGGAGATCGACACGGCGGTCCGCCACCGGATTCCCGTCGTCGTCGTCATCAGCAACAACGGCGGCTGGACGGCCGACCCGCAGGGGAGCAAGCCTGGGCGCAACCTCGGCTACACGCGCTACGACAAGGTCGCGCAGGATCTCGGCGCTCACGGCGAGTTCGTCGAGAAGCCCCACGAGATCCGGCCGGCGCTCGAGCGGGCCTGGGCCTCGGGCAAGCCCGCGGTCGTCAACGTCGTGACCGATTTCAAGGCGCGCGCGCAGACGATCCGCTTCTCGGCCTACACGACGTAGCGGCCGGAGCCGGGCCGTGCCTCGCTCAGGCCACCCCCTGAGTGGGGCGGCCTCGCGGGCCCCGCACAACGGAGGGGACATGGGGAAGGCGCTCGAAGGGATCGTGGTGTTGGACCTGACGCAGTACGAGGCGGGACCGAGCTGCACCGAGATGCTCGCCTGGCTCGGCGCCGACGTCATCAAGATCGAGCCGCCTGGTGGCGAGCCCGGGCGCCGGGCACTGTCGGAGCGCGCGGATCTGGACGCCTGGTTCTTCCTCCTCCTCAACGCCAACAAGAAGAGCGTCACGCTCGATCTGAAGACCGAGCGGGGACGCGCCATCTTCGAGCGGATGGTGGGACGCGCGGACGTCGTCGCCGAGAACTTCGGGCCCGGGGCGATCGAGCGCCTGGGCTTCGGGTACGACGCGCTCCGCCGGATCAACCCGCGCGTCATCGCCGCGTCCGTCAAGGGCTTCGGCGCGACCGGACCCTACGCGGCCTACAAGAGCTTCGAGTGGATCGCGCAGGCGATGGGCGGCGTCATGAGCCTCACGGGCATGCCCGACGGTCCGCCGCTGCGGACCGAGGCGGGGCTCGGGGACACGGGCGCGGGACTCCATTGCGCCATCGGCATCCTGGCCGCCCTCGTCCAGCGCCAGCAGACGGGCGAGGGCCAGCGGGTCGAGGTCGCCCAGCAGGACAGCGTGCTGAACCTCGTCCGCATCCACCTGCGCGAGCACTACGTGACGGGCACGCCGGTGCCGCGGCGCGGGAACCGCTCGGTCGCCGCGGGCCCGTCCAACCTCTACCGCTGTCGCCCCTTCGGACCGAACGACTACGTCTTCGTCCACTGCGCGACGCTCGAGATGTGGCGGACCCTCACGCGGATCCTCGGGCGCCCCGAGCTCGGCGACGACCCGCGCCTCGCCGACCGGCAGAAGCGCGCCGAGCACGCCCCGGAGATCGATCCGCTCATCGAGGCGTGGACGGAGAAGCGGACTAAGCACGAGGCGATGGAAGCCCTGGCCGGCGTCGGCATTCCGTGCGGCGCCGTGCTCGACTCCGGCGAGGTCCTCTCGGATCCATCGCTGGTCGCGCGCGGCATGGTGGTCACCCTCGAGCACCCGACGCGCGGCCCCTTCGCCATGCCCGCGAACCCGGTGCAGCTCTCCGCCTCGCCCACGACCGTGACGCGCGCCCCGCTCTTGGGCGAGCACAACGCCGAGGTCTACGGCGGCTGGCTCGGCCTCCCGACCGACGAGCTCAGGGCGCTTGAGAAGGACCGCGTGATCTGACTCGGAACCATGCGGATCGTCGTTGCCGTGGCGTCGTTGCTCGTCATGGCCATGCGACGAAACGATCGTCTTCATCGACTTGCCCGGTTCCGTCTCGAGCCACGCGAACGCATCCGGTGAAACCGTCACGATCTCGATCGGCTCGACCTTCTCGATTCCTGAGCCGTATCCGCAAACGCCCTGAAGTTTGGTCACGGACCGAAGGGAGCGGAGGGGTCATCCATCGCGTCTGCCCGTCGAAGGTCGGGGCTGCCCGAGGAGCTTGGCGGCGGCTTCCTCCACCGTGGGCGACGTCGTCGTGTCCTTGTAGCCGGCGAGCCGCGCGAAGATCTCCCGGGCAGCCTCGTGGAAGGCCGGGGGCAGCCCCACCGCGGCGAGCGAGCGAGCGATCTCGTCCATCTCGCCGACGAAGCGCCAGGCTTTGCGCGCGTTGTCGTGGATCGCTCGCTCGGAGCTCGCCGGAAGGTCTGGCTTCGAGATCTTCCACTCGGCGAGGAGAGCCGCGTCCACGCCCTCGGCGAGCGCGAAGGCGCGGATCGCGGCCAGGAGGGCCTGACCGCCCTTGTTCCAGCCGGCGTACGCCATCTTCAGCGCCGACGCCGCGCCCGGAGGCGCGTCGAGGACGACGGCCTCCAACGGCCCGGCGCGGAACAACGCGGCAACCTCCGTCGCGCCCGGCCCGGCGAGGTAGACCCGCGTGACGCCGCGCCTGGTGCGCGTCGCCGGGCCGATGATGCCTCCGTCGACGAAGCGGGCGCCCGCCGCCTCGACCACGCGACCCATCTCCCGCGCTGTCGCCGGCGCCACGGCGTTCGCGTCGACGTAGAGCCCGCGGAAGCCGAGCGCGGCGACGGCGCGCGCGAGGTCGGCCGCGCCGTGCGGCGGCACGACGGACAGGATCACGCGGCTCGCCCGCACGACCGCCTCGAGCGTTCCGGCGTCCTCGAGCCCGACCTCCCTCGCGCGGGCCCGCGTCGCCGCGCTGCGCGCCGCGGACGCCCAGAGGCAAGGCATCCCTCCGGCTACGACTGTGGTGCCGACGGCCGCTCCCATCTCGCCCGGGTGGAGCAGCCCGACCGTGATCCTGGATTCCGCGCTCATGGGTTCTCCGTCCTTGGCCGGCCCACTATCTCGGCGTCAGCACCTCGCTCGTCCGCGTGTTCCGCGCGACCAGCACCCCGCCCTTGATCACGTAGAGCTTCTCCGCCTGCTCGGTGATCGCCTGCGCAGGGTCGTGCGCGTCGAGGACGACGAGGTCGGCACGGCAGCCCTCGCGGAGGCCGTAGTCCTCGAGCCCGACGGCGCGGGCGGGGTTCGTCGTGACGAGCTCCAGCAGCCAAGCCATCTGCTCGAGATTTCCGAGGTGCGCGGCCATGGCGGCCACGAGCGCCTGGCGCAGGAGGTCGGGATGGCCATATGGGGTGAAGGGGTTGACGATGTTGTTCGTGGAGAGGGCCACGTTGATCCCGGCCGCGCGCAGCTCCGCGATGCGCGTGACCCCGCGCCAGGTCCGCCGGTCGTCGCCACGCCCCTTCACGTGCAGCTCGGTGGCGGGCAGGCTGATGACGTGGAGCCCGGCCTCGCGCAGCTTGTCGATGACCCGCGCTCGGTGGTCGGGCGTGAGCACGTCGAGCGTACCGAGGTGGCCAACGGTCACGCGTCCCTGCATGCCGCGGATGATCGTCTGCTCGGCGATGTAGTCGCTCGTCAGCATCGCCGGGTCGTCCGCGGAGTCGGCGTGGAAGTCCAGCGGGACGCCGAAGTCCTGCGCCGTATCGAAGAACCAGTCGATGTGGCGCGGCTGGTCGCGGTCCATAGAGGGGCAGCCCCCGAGGACTGCGAGGCCCGCCTTGAGCGCCTCGCGCAACAGGTCCCGCGTCACGCCGTCGCGGAAGATCCCCTCCTGCGCGAAGGCGATCAGCCGGAGGTCGAGCACCCCTGCGAGCTCGGCCTGCAACCGGCGCAGCGCCTCCACGCCTCGGAGCTCGACGTAGGCGTCCACCTCGACGTGGGCGCGCATCGTCGTGCAGCCGTGTCGGACGGCGAGCTCCATCACGCGCCGCGCGCGCCGGTAGATGTCGTCGACCGTGAACGTCTTCTTCAGCTCGGCGACCAGCGTCTGGGCGGACGGGCCCCCGGCACGCAGCCCCTCGGTACGGTCGGCGATGAAGGCCTTGTCCGGGTGGATGTGGCTTTCGACGAAGCCCGGCACGACGAGCTTGTCGGTCACGTCGAGCGCGTCGTAGCCGGTCGGGTCGAGGTCCACGCCAAGCCGGTGGATCCGTCCGTCACGGATGGCCACGTCCCGCCGTCGGCCGTCGACCACTCCGCGTCGCAGCAACAGATCGCCCATCGCCGCGCAGTATAACGCCTCCGCGCCGTCTTGACCTGCCGCCCTGCGCGTGAGATACGTCCACCACACCGCCGCCGCCGAGGCGGTCACGCCGTGAGCCGGCGTGAGGAGGTCATGTTCGTGAACACGGTGACGGACCTGGTCGAGTGGGGACTCCACGGAGCGCCGCTCCCGCGGGGGCGGGCGTGGGTCCTCCGGGCGGGCGCGGTCGTCGCCTTCCTCCTCGTGTGGAGTCTCGCGTCGGGACTCGTCGTGCTCGGGAACCTCTTCAATCCGATCTTCCTCGCCGGCCCGTGGCGCGTCCTGGGAAAGGTGGCGGAGCTCGCCGTGACCGGCCAGCTCTGGGGCCACGTCGCCGCCACGGTCGAGCGCGTCGTCGTCGGCTTCGCGACGGGCGCCCTCCTGGCGCTCGCCCTCGGGCTGCCGGCTGGGCACTTCCCCGTGGTCCGCAACCTGCTCGAGCCGATCGTCGAGATCCTGCGGCCGATCCCGCCGCTGGCGATGCTGCCGCTCTTCATCGTCTGGGTGGGGATCGGCGAGACGTCGAAGATCGCGTTCATCACCTACGCGACGTTCTTTCCGATGTTCCTCACGACGGTCCACGCGGTCGGGCAGGTGGACCCGCTGCTGCTCCGCGCCGCCGCCAGCCTGGGCGCCCGGCGCACGCCGCTCTTCTTCCGCGTCGTGCTGCCGGCGGCGCTGCCGGAGATCCTGACCGGGATCCGTCTCGGCGTGGCGCTCTCGTTCTTCGTCATCGTCATCTCCGAGTTCATCGGCGCCGAAGAGGGGCTCGGCTACCTCATCAACGACGGGCGGAACTTCTTCCTCGTGGACCAGATGCTCGGCGCCGCGATTGTGCTGGGGCTCCTCGGCTATGCGGGCAACGCTCTCGTCGTCCGCCTCGGCCGTCGCTGGCTCCGGTGGGAGCGTCCGCCCGCGTGATGAGCCCGGCGGGTGTCGGCGGGGCGCGCGTTCGGGTCGAGGGCGTCCACAAGGCGTTCGCCCTGGACGGCCGCTCGACCCCCGCGCTGGTCGACATCAACCTCGAGGTCCAGGCGGGCGAGCTCCTGTGCCTGCTCGGTCCGTCCGGTTGCGGGAAGTCCACGCTGCTCAACATCGTCGCGGGCTTTCTGCCGCCGACGCGCGGGCGGGTGCTGGTGGACGCCACGCCGATCACGGGCCCCGGGCCCGAGCGCGGTGTGGTCTTTCAGGAGTACGTCCTCTTTCCCTGGCTCACCGTGGCCCAGAACGTCGAGTTCGGGCCACGCCTCGCTGGGGTGGAGGCCGCGCGGTGCCGAGAGATCGCGGCGCGATACCTGGACATGGTCGGACTCCGCGAGCACGCGACGAAGTTCCCCGTGCAGCTCTCCGGCGGGATGAAGCAGCGCGTGGCGATCGCGCGGGCACTCGCCAACAACCCGTCCATCGTGCTCATGGACGAGCCGTTCGGCGCCCTCGATGCGCAGACTCGCGAGGTGATGCAGGAGGAGCTCTCGCGCATCCAGCGGGTCGAGCACAAGACGATCGTCTTCGTCACGCACTCGATCCGCGAGGCGGTGTACCTGGCGGATCGACTGGTCGTGCTGACCTCGGCGCCCGGGCGGATCAGGGAGATTTTCAGCATCAAGCTCGGGGAGGCGCGGGACCGGTTCGCCCCGGAGTTCACCCGCTACGAGAGCGAGATCACGCGCGTCGTGAAGGAAGAAGTCGCGAAGGTGCGCGAATGATCCGGGTGGCGGCGCTCGCGGGGGCGCTCCTCGTCTGGGCGCTCGTCGCCTACGGCAACCTCGCGCTCGAGGTCATGAACCCGGTGCTGCTGCCGACGCCGGGCGAGGTCGGCGCGCTCGCCGCCGTGCAGATCCGCGACGGGTCGCTCGCCCACCATCTCGCCGTGTCGGCCCTCCGCATCGTCGAGGGGTTCGGGCTCGCCGCGGCCGCCGCGCTGGCCCTCGGCCTGCTGGTCGCCGTCTACACGCCCGCGCGGCTCGCGCTCGAGCCGGTCATCGAGTTCGTCCGGCCGATTCCTCCGCTCGCCTTCCTGCCGATGTTCCTCGTGTGGTTCGGCCTCGGCGAGACGTCGAAGGTCGCCTTCATCGCGTACACGACGTTCTTCCCGATGTTCGTCGGGACCGGCGCGAGCCTCCTCCGCGTGGACGTCATGCTGCTGCGCGCGGCCGCGAGCCTCGGCGCCTCGCGCCGGGACCTCCTGCGACGCGTCGTGCTGCCGGCGGCACTCCCGGGCATCGTGGTCGCGCTGCGTCTCGGCTTCGGGCTCGCGATCTTCGTGATCGTCGGGGCCGAGTTCATGGGCGCCGACGCCGGCCTCGGCAACCTGATCATGGAGGGGCGCGTCTTCTTCAATCCGGCCCAGATCGTCATGGGGGCCCTGCTGCTCGGGGCCCTCGGATCGCTCGTCAACGCCCTGCTGCTGATGACCGAGCGGCGCGTGCTGCGCGGGCGTGCGCTCCCCTGACGGGGGCCACTCATGCCGAAAGGAGCCGTAGGATGCGACAGCTGACGGTGGTGCTGGCGGCGCTTCTCGTCCTCGGGCAGGCGGGCGGTGCGCTCGCGCAGAGGCCGGAGCTCGGCGAGGTGGATGCGTGGCTCGTGCGGGACGCGCAGATGTCGGCGCAGTTCGCCGTGGCCGACGCGCTGGGCTACTTCAAGGAGCAGGGGGTCAAGGTCAGTCCGCGCTGGTACATCGCCGGGACCGACCTGCCGTCGATGTGGGGCGCCGGGAACATCCATCTCGGTACGGCGACGGCGACGATGGTCGTGCCGATCGCGGCGGCCGGGCAGGCGATCTACAACATCGCCCCCCAGAGCGACATCGCGGGCACGCAGCAGGTCGTCCTCGGCAAGCGCGCTCAGGAGATCGTGCGGTCGCCCAAGGACCTCGAGAAGCTGAAGGTCGGCATGCCGAAGGGCGCGTCCGTCACCATGGCCATCCAGGCGATGGCGAAGGATACCGGCGTGGACTTCGCCAAGATCCAGTTCGTGAACCTCGCGCCGCCCGACGGGGTCACCGCGCTCGCCAAGGGGGACATCGACGCGATGGCGGGCTGGGCGCCGTGGGTGTTCAACGCCGTCAAGAGCGCGGGGGGAAAGGTCTACTTCACCGGGAACCGGAGCTACATCCCGGGCAAGGAGGGTCAGGTCGACTGGCTCCTCGTGCACGCGGGGGTCGTCGCGAGCGGCAAGATGCTCAAGGAGAACCCGAACACCCTGAAGGCGGTGCTGCGCGCGCTCGCGAAGGCGACGACCACGATCAACACCGACCGCGAGGCCACCGTGAAGATCGTGGCGCATGAGATGAAGATGGACGAAGGGCTCGCGCGCGACATCATGGCCCTCAACGTCTACTCGATGGAGATGACCGACAAGATCTACCGCGGCATGGGCGAGTTCGTCGACTTCCTCTACTCGCTCAAGCGGATCCCCCAGAAGATCGCCCCCGAGGGTATCTTCTACACGAAGCTCCTCAAGGAGGTCGACCCGAGGCTCGTCCGATGGGAGTCCCCGACCGAGGTGAAGTGAAGGAGGGAGGACCATGCTGGATCTCGTAATTCGCGGGGGCGACGTGGTGACGCCGCAGGGGGTCGGCCGGTGGGACGTGGCCGTCCAGGGCGAGCGCATCGTCGCGGTCGGCCTGCCCGACCCACGGGTGGAGGCCGGCCGCGTGCTCGACGCGACGGGGAAGCTCGTCGTCCCGGGCGGGATCGAGCCCCACACGCACCTCGCCCACTTCATCTCGATGCATCCCGAGGACAACCTCCACACGCTCGGTCCGGAGGAGGACACGCGCGGGATGGTCTTCGGCGGCACGACCACCCACGTGGACTTCTGCTTCGTCCGCCCGGGGACGGACATCCCGCAGGCGCTCGAGACTCGAGGGGCGCGCTGGAAGGGAAACTCCTACACAGACTACTCCTTCCACGTGGCGCTCCAGGGCCAGCTCCCGATCAAGCTCTTCGACCAGATCCCCGAGGCGATCCAGGCGGGCTTCCCGAGCTTCAAGGTCTTCACGGTCGAGGTGCTCCCGCCCCATCCCAAGCGCCATCCCTACCGGCTCGACTTCGGGCGCATCCAGCTCGCGATGGAGAAGGTCGCGGCCCACGACGGCATCATGGCCGTCCACGCCGAGGACCACGACCTCGTGCAGTTCATGTACGAGAAGTTCCGCGAGGAGAAGCAGACCGACGGCTGGCTGCTCCCGCTCGTCCACAACAAGCTGTCGGAGCTGCTCGCGTTCCGGCGGACGATCCAGCTCGCCGCCCATACCGGCGCGGGCGTCTACTTCGTGCACACCTCGGCCCGGGAGGGCGTGGAGGCGGTCGCCGAGGCGCGCGCGAAGGGGCTCCCGATCTACGCCGAGACGCTCCACCACTACGCCTGCTTCACCGCCGAGGACTACAAGACACCGCGGGGCTTTTGTTACCACACTTATCCCTCCCTCAAGTACCCCGAGGACCAGACGGCGCTCTGGGACGGACTCGTGCACGACGGCGTCTCGACGACGGCGACCGACGAGTTCCCGACCTCGCTCGAGCTGAAGCTTCGCGGCCAGGACCTCGAGAACGTGACCGGCGGCAACCTCGGCGCGGAAGCGCGCATGGGGATCGTCTTCTCCGAAGGCGTCATGAAGCGCCGGATGTCGCTCCAGCGGTTCGCCGACGTGACGGCCACGAACGCGGCGCGGATTCTCGGGCTCTATCCGCAGAAGGGCGTCATCGCGCCCGGGAGCGACGCGGACCTCGTCCTCATCGATCCGGCGATTCGAAAGACGCTCGCGCGCGAGGATTTTCACGTGAGCGACTACAGCCCCTGGGAGGGCTGGCCGATCCAGGGCTGGCCCGTGACCACGATCCTCCGCGGCCGGGTCGTCGTCGAGCATGGCCGCCTCGTCGGCGACGCGCTCGACGGGAGGCTGGTCCGCCGCCGGATCGCGCCCGAGGTCCTGCGGCGGCCCGCGTGCTAACGCGTCGGCGCCTCAGCGGGACGAGGCCCATCGCGTCTCTCAGAAGATCTCGGGACACCACGGGGCGCGCTCGGTCCGGAAGAGCGCGTCGGCGCGCGCGATCGCGCCGTGGCGCACCTCTTCGACCCGCAGCGCCCTCGCCAGTTGCGCCCAGGTGAAGCCGCCGAGGTAGACGGAGCCGAGCGCGGTCACGTCGCAGCGGAGTTCCGGCTCGTTTGGGGTTCGCTCGACGCCCTTGCCGCCGACGCGCCAGCGGCCCGCGTTCCATGGGCAAAACCCGTCGGCGACCTCCACCACCACGGAGCTGTCGGGCGAGTACGAGCGCGCCGCGAGCGCCGCGCCAACATCTACCAGGCGAACCCAGAGCCCGTCACGGAGGTTGAAGCGGAGCCGGCGCGGCTCGGCGAGCAGCAGCAGGAGCGGATGGTCGAGCGGCAACAACCCTGCCCGGACGCGCGCCATCCAGTCGATGTCCAGCAGGTACCGCCAGATCGCGCGCGTCGCCTCGGGCGAGTCGCCCATGGCCTCGACGACGTCGGTCGTCCCCGTCTGGATGCCACGATCGAACGCCATGCTCATCCGGTAGAGCGCGTACGCGGCGGGGCCACGCTCAAACTCGACGATCACGCACTGCAGCTCGCCGCCTCCCTGGCGGCGCCACGCCGGGTCGGCGAGCGCGCGGGCTTGCCACCACGCGGATGTCCGATGGAACATCCCGGGGGTCTCGGCCGCTATCCGCTCGTAGACCGGCGCAACGAGACGCTCTGCCCCCTCGAGCGACACGATCCGGGCCTCTCCGGACGGCTCGAACGGCGTGGCGTACGCCGATCGCTCACGCGGGAGCTCGATCTCCCCCGTGAACGAGGCGATGCCATAGCCGAAGCGGCCGTAGATCGTGTCCTCCGTGGCCCAGAGGCACGCGACGGGCTCGCCGCGCGCGTGGCAGGCGTCGAGCTGCGCCCGCATCATCGCCTTTAAGATTCCGCGTCGCCGGTGGGTGGGCAAGACGCCGACGACGCTCACGCCCGCCGCCGGGACGCGACCCCCGGGCACGGTCAACTCGAAGGGAAAGGCGCCGGCGCCGCCGACTGCGCGGCCACGCTCCCAGGCCGCGTGCATTCGCTCGGCGGGCAGGACGCGCGCGACACGCTCGAACTGGTCATCGGTCGGCGTCGAACGGCCGAAATAGTGCCAGATCGGTCCCATCGCCGCGCGCAGCTCGTCCGCCGAGGAGCACGGTCTCACCTCCCAGCTCACGTCACTCTCTCCGAAGCGAGGGCAGCGGTCACCCGCCGGGCGCTCCGTACGGGATCGGCCCCGCGTAGTCGGCGCGGAGCGGCGCCCAGCGCGTGGCCCACAGCCGCGCCAGCGTGCCGGAAAGCTGGGCGAGGTGGAGCCGATCATGGGCAACCCACGCGACGAGGAGGTCGAGGCCGGACAGCCGCCTGAGTCGCGGATGCTCGACGGCAGCCGTGAGGCGATCGGGAGGGACCGAGGCGAGGAAGCCAAGGCTGGCCTCTCTCCGCTCTCGAAACGCCGCCAGGGCCTCGCGGGGGTCGGCGTCGCGGTAGCGCCGCTCCTCGGCCCATCGTTCCGGATCGATTGGTGTGAAGCGTGAGCCGCCTTCGAGCGCGACGCGGATGCGCGCACCGAAGTCCTCGACTTCCTCATCGCGCAGGTGGCAGATGATTTCGATCGGCGCCCATTCGGGAGCGACTGGACGGGCGCGCCAGTCGGACGGGTCGAGGTCGCCAAGCAGGCCGTCGAGGACTGGCGGCAGCCGTGCCAGCTCCTGGCGAGCGGTCAAGAGGACAGAGGTGGGGTCGGCCATCGCCGGGCCTCCTTCGTGCTCGTTCCGCGGCTGTCGTGCCCCCTGTTCAGTAGCACACCAGCAACCCGCTCCGTGTGGTAAAGCAGGGGCCGAACGGGCGGTACCAGTAGAACGGCGGTGGCGGATAGACGTGCTCGGCCGCCTGTCGCACCTCTCGCGCCCATTCGGCTTCGTCCTCGAGACTGGCCGCGATGAAGGCGCGCATCTCCATGGAGAGGTGTTCGCCGCGCACGAGCTCGAGCGCGCGGCTCGTCTGAGCGGCCAGGCGTCTGTGCGGCCCAAGCGCGAGGAGGGTCTTCAGGTGTTCCTCGGCCGGACCGTCTTCGCCCTTCCGGAGGTGGCTCAGCCCCAGGTAGAGGTGCGCGGTCTCGGACTTCGGTGCCCGGGCGGCCGCGCGAGTCAGCGCGGTGATCGCGTCGTCGAACGCACCGAGCTTGTATCGCGCCTTCCCGAGGCCGATGAGGGCATCGAGGCGATCGGGGTGGCGCGTGAGGATCTCCTCGAACCCGCTCGCGGCTTCCTCATAACGTTCCTCGGCGAGCGCGGTTCGAGCCCTCCCATAGGGAGTGGCGCATCCGGCGAGCAGCGCGGCGGCCAGGAGCGTCACCAGAGTGGCGTGCCGCTGTCGCATGGCTCAGACATCGCTCATCGTACACCGGCCGGGAGATCGAGGCCCCGTCGACGCTCTAGCGAGGGAGAAGGCCGAGCGCCGCCGCGACACGCTCCGCGGTGAGCGGCAACCGCGTCAGGCGCGCGCCGGTCGCGTCGGCGACGGCATTGGCGACGGCGGCGGCCGGCGGGCCGATGGGAGGCTCGCCGATGCCGCGCGCGCCGAAGGGGCCGAGCCCTTCGCCGGCCTCGACGACGATGGGCTCCACATCGGGGACGTCGGCAGCGCTCGGGATGAGGTACGAGGCGAAGGAGGTGGTGAGGTTGATGCCGTCCTCCACGATTACTTCCTCCATGAGCCCGTAGCCGAGCCCCTGCACGGCGCCGCCCTGGATCTGGCCTTCCACCGACTGGGGGTTGATCGCGCGGCCGACGTCGTGGGCCGCGGCGTACTTCAGCACGCGCAGCGCGCCGGTCTCCAGATCCACCTCGACCTCGGCCGCGTGGGCGCCGAAGGTGTAGTCGGGGAAGACCTTGCCCGAGCCCGTCGCGAGATCCACGGGCTCGCCGGCTGGCGCGTGGTAGACGGCCAGGTGGCTCCGCGGCACACCGGCCCTCGCGCAGTGGCCGAGCACCGCCGCCAGCGGAAGCGCGCGCCCGTCGCGCGTGACGACGGCCCCGCCGGCCAGGTCCAGTGCCGTCCGGTCGGCGCCCAGCAGCGTCGCCGCGACGGCCAGGATCTGGGCGCGCAGCTCGCGCGCCGCCTTGAGCACGGCGTTGCCCGACATGTAGAGCTGCCGGCTGGCCGTGGTCGTTCCGGCCAGGGGCGTCAGGGCGCTGTCGGCGATGTGCAGGGAGACGCGGTCGAAGTCTACGCCCAGCACCTCGGCGGCGATCTGGCCGAGCGATGACGCCTGGCCGCCGCCGACGTCGGGCACACCGCACCTCACGACGAGGCTTCCGTCCATCTCGAAGCCGACCCAGGCGCTCGACCAGTCGTGGAGCCAGACGATGCGGCCGTAGGGCTGGAAGTTGCAGGCGAGGCCTCGGCCGACTCTGACGTGCGGCGACCGTGGCGGTGTCGGCGGGCCCAGCGCCGCCCACGCGCGCGCGGCCAGCTCCGGCAGCGCGACGTGGGTCTCGAGCACCTGGCCCACGGGCAGGCTGTCGCCGCGGCGGAGCGCGTTCACCCGGCGAACCTCGACGGGATCGAGGCCGAGGGCGCGGGCGATCCGGTCGATCTGCGACTCGTAGGCGAACACGGTCTGCATGGCGCCGAAGCCGCGCATCGCGCTGGTCGGCGGGTTGTTGGTGTAGGCGACGCGTGCCTCGACACGGACCGCCGGGACGCGATACGGCCCGGCCGCGGTGACGGTCGAGTAGAGCAGCACCAGCGCGGAGAGATAGGCATAGGCGCCCGCGTCGGCGAGCAGCTCGATCTGCTGGGCGACGACCTCGCCCGTGGCGAGCGCGCCGGTGCGGTAGCGCATCCGATACGGGTGGCGCTTGGCGCGGGCCAGGAGCGACTCGGCGCGCGTCCACACCATCTTCACCGGCCGTCCGGTCTTGAGCGCGAGGAGCCCGAGGTACACCTCGACCGTGACGTCCTCCTTGCCGCCGAAGCCGCCGCCGAGATAGGTGCCGATCACGCGGACGCGGTTCTGCGGGATCTGGAGCGCCTCGGCGACGTCGCGGAAGTGCTCGATCACCTGCGTGGACACACGGATCGTGATGACGCCGTCCGAGTCGACCCACGCCACGCCCGCCTCGGGCTCGAGGGACGCGGCGTCCACGCACTGGGTCCTGTACTCGCCCTCGACGACGACGGCCGCTCGCGCGAACGCCGCCGCGAGGTCGCCTCGCGCGATCCGCCACTCGGCGAGCACGTTGCCGGTCTCGTGGACACGCGGCGCGTCGGGCGCGAGGGCCGCCTCAGGGCCGAATACGCCGGGCAGCGGCTCGTACTCGACGTCGATCGCCTCGGCGGCGGCGCGCGCCTGCTCGAGCGTCTCGGCCGCCACCAGCGCGACCGGCTCGCCCTGATGGCGCACGCGGTCCTGGGCGAGCACGTAGAGCGTCGCGCGGAGCGGGCCCACGGCGGTCGTCTGCCCCGGGACGTCGGTGGAGAGCGTGTTGCGCGGGACGTCCTTGGCCGTGAGGACGACGGCGACGCCGGGCATCCGCTCGGCGCCGGCCGTCTCGAGCTTGACGATGCGCGCCGAGGGGTAGGGCGAGCGAAGCACCGCGGCGTGGAGCATCCCAGGCATCGCCCAGTCCGCCGCGTAGGCGGTCGCCGCCGCCACCTTGTCTCGCGCGTCGTGGCGCGGGAGGGGCCGGCCGACGAGGCGAAGCGGCGTGCCGAGCGCGACCGCGTCAGCCATCGCCGTCGTCTCCGCGCGCGTAGGCGAGGACCGCGTCGAGGATCTTGGCGTAGCCGGTGCAGCGGCAGAGGTTGCCCTCGAGCGCCGTCCGGATCGCGTCACGGCTCGGGCGGGGGTGGCGCTCGAGGAAGGCCAGCGTCGTGAGCAGCATCCCGGGGGTACAGAACCCGCACTGGACGCCCCCGTGCCGGACGAACGCCTCCTGGAGCGGATGGAGCCCGCCCTCGCGCTTGAGGCCGCTGACGGTCAGGAGCGCGCGCCCGCGCGCCGCGGCCGCTAGCGTGAGGCAGCTCGATACGGGCCGCCCGTCGAGCAGCACTGTGCACGCGCCGCAGACGCCCTCGCCGCAGCCCTCCTTGACGTCGAAGACGCCGAGCGTGTCGCGCAGCACCTCGAGCAGCGTCTGGCCCGGCCGGACATCCACATCCCGCGCTCGCCCGTTGATCATCAGCCCTTTCCTCCCCGCGCCCTGAAGAGACCGCGCTTCGAGCGCCGGCTTTGCCGGCGCCCTCCCGGGGGGAGGTTTCGGAAGGGGGGCGGAGCCCCCCGCCGAGGTCACTGCGCGGGTCAGGGCGCGGCGGGTCAGCACGCCCGCCAGAAGCCGGCGGTACGCGCCCGACGCGAAGGCGTCCGACTGAGGATCAAGGCGCTCGCGCACGACCTCGGCGGCACGCGCCAGGCGCTCGGCGCTCGGCTCCTGGCCGCGCAAGACGTCCTCGGCCGCCGTGGCTCTCACCGGCCGGTCGGCGACGCCACCCAGGGCCAGGCGAGCGTCGTCGACGCGCCCGCGCCGGTCGAGACTCACGCCCGCGGCCACCGCCACCACGGCGAAGTCACCCGCCCGGCGCGCGAACTCCTCCACCGCCCACCCCATTCCCAGCGTCACGGGCACCTCGATCGCCGTGAGGAGCTCGTCTGGCGCCAGAGCCGTAGAAAGGTAGCCCGTGAAGAAATCGCGCGCCGGCACCGTCTGGCTTCCGGAAGCAGAAGCGAGAGTGAGCCGCGCATCGAGTGCCACCACCGCCATCGGCAGCTCGGCGGCAGGATCGGCATGAGCGAGGCTCCCGCCCACGGTGCCGAGCGACCGGACGCGGACGTTACCGATGAGCCGCGCCACCTCGGGCAAGAGAGGAGCGCTCCGAGCGATCTCCGGAAGCTCCTCCAGATCGTGGTGGCGCGTCAGCGCTCCCAGGCGCAGCGACCCATTGTCGACGCGAACGCCGGCGAGCGGCAACCCGTTGATGTCCACGACCAGGCGGGGTCTGGCGAGCCGGTAGTTGAGGAGCGGCACGAGGCTCTGCCCCCCGGCCAGAATCTTGGCCTCGGCGCCGTGCTCTCGGAGCAGCGCCAGGGCTTCGTCGAGCGCCTCAGGTGCCGCGTACTCGAACGGATGCACGCCTCGGCCTTCTCTCGGCCCGCTCCGCGCGGAGCTCTCGGCGGTTTGTCACGGAGCAAACATCTCTTGGAGGACGTCCAGTACGGACGTGAAAGTGGCTGGCGCGAGCCGGCCAAGTGGCCTCCGCAGTCGCGCCGTGTCGACCGTCCGAACTTGGTCAAGAGCGACGAACCCTGCACGGCCTTGAAAGCGGCACGTGACGCGCCACGGGTAGGCCTGTCCGCCCGTCGTCATAGGCGCGATAATGACCGTGTGCAGGTGGCGATTCAGCTCGTCGGGAGACACGACGACGCACGGGCGCGCCTTGCGAATCTCACTCCCGCGCGTTGGATCGAGCCCAACAAGGTACACATCCCCGCGTAAGGGCGCCGCTCGCCCTACCGCCAAGCCCACTCCCGATCGAAACGTGTCGGCGTGGGTGGATCGAGAAGTTTGTCATCGCCGCGCTCGTGCGCCTGGCGGGCTGCTTCTGCCCAGCCGGCTCGTGGCCGTCGAAGCGCCCGAATGACGATCCGACCTGGCTTCACTTGGAGCTCCACTTCGTCGGCGAGCCGAGCTTGCTGGAGCAGGAGCTTAGGCAGGCGAACGCCGCGCGAGTTGCCAACCCGAACGATGCGAGTCTTCATCGGCCGCCAACCTCCACGCCAGGACCGTCCCTTGGAGGGGACTCCGCGGGTGTGCTTACACTGTAAGCACGCTCCCGGGGACGCGCAAGACGAAAGCGGGATGGAGCCTGGGGTTCACACATCCCAGCCGCCGTCCACGGTGACCGACTGTCCGGTCATGTTCTTCGAGGCGTCGGACGCGAGGAAGAGGACGGCGTTGGCGATGTCCCGGGCCGTGGTGACGCGGCGGAGCGCCATCTCCTGGACGTACTCGTCGTGGACCCGCTCGGGCGAGGAGCCGCGGGCGCGCGCCTTCTCGCGGCAGAGGCGATCCATCCGGTCGCCGGCGACGATGCCGGGATGGACGGCGTTGACGTTCACGTTGTAGGGACCGACCTCGAGCGCCACGGTGCGGGTGAAGCCGCGGAGCGCCCACTTGGAGGCCGAGTAGGCGGCGCGATACTTGTAGCCGCGCAGGCCCGAGGTGCCGCTGATATTGACGATCTTGCCGTCGCGCTGGCCGATCATCGTCGGGAGCACGTGCTTGGTCGGCAGGAACGTACCCCGGAGATTCACGGCGAGCACGTGGTCCCAGTCGTCGCCCTTGATCTCCCACACCGGCGTCTCGATGGGTCCGGTGACACCGGCGCCGTTGACCAGGATGTCGATCCGACCTCCGAAGGTGGCGAGCGTACGCTCGACGAGCGTCCGCACCGCGGCCTCGTCGGTGACGTCCGTGGGCTCTGCGAGCGCCCGACGACCGAGAGGCTCGATCTCGCGGGCGAGGGCCTGGAGCGGCCCGACCTCGCGCGCCGCGAGGACCAGGTGCGCGCCCTCGCGGGCGAGCGCGAGGCAGATCTCGCGGCCCATCCCCTTGGCCGCGCCGGTCACGATGGCGATCCGGTCCTCCAGGCTCCGCGTCATTCGTCGACCTCCCGGCGGTCCCGCTCGCGCGCCTCTGCCGACCGATCGGCCGGCGGGCCCGAGCCGCCGCCGCCGCACGTCTCGATCAGCACGAGGTCGCCCCGCCTCAGGGTCGCCGTCGCCTTGCCGCCGAAGTCGCGGGCGTTCGGGCCGGGGTTGACGGTGATGCGGAAGGGCAGGGCGTCGGCTCCGCCCGCCACGCCCCACGGCGCCACCACCCGGCGGTCGAGCATGCTGGTCAGCGTGGCTTCGGGCGCGAGAAGGCGGTACGCGCGGCGCAGCCCGAGACCGCCGCGGTGGGCGCCGTCGCCCGCCGAGCCGGGACGGAGCGCATGCTCCTCGATCCGGAAGGGATACTCGGCCTCGATGACCTCGGTCGGCGTGTTCATGACGTTCGACATGTGCACGCGGACGGCCGACGCGCCGTCTCTCGCGGCCGTCGCGCCCTCGCCGCCGCCGTGGACCTCGTAGAGGACGGCCCAGCGCCCGTCCGCCGCCCGCGCGCCGAAGATGAGGACGCCGGAGGTCGTGGGCCCGCCCGCGGCCACGCGGTCCGGAAGCACGGGCGCCAGCGCGCGAAAGATCGCGTCGACGACTCGCTGGGAGGTTTCGTGATTCCCGCCCACGACCGGCCGGTCGGGGTCCGCGCTGAGGAGCGTTCCGGAGGGCACCCGGACGTGAAGCGGACGGTAGCAGCCGTCGTTCGGCGGAACCTCCGGCGCCACGAGCGCCTTCATCGCGTAGTAGACCGACGAGTGGGCGATGAAGATTGTCGTGTTCACCGGCCCCCGCGCCTGCGGCGCGGTCCCGGTGAAGTCGAAGGTCGCCTCGTCGCCCCGGACCTCGACCCGCACCTTCACGCGGAGCGGCCGGGCGTCCACGCCGTCGTCGTCGAGCCAGTCCTCGCCCTCCCAGGCGCCGTCGGGGAGCGCGCGGATCGCCGCCCGCATCTGCGTCTCGGACTCCGCGTGGAGCGCGTCGAAGCACGCGCGAAGCGTCTCGACGCCGTAGCGCTCGACCAGCTCGGCCAGGCGTCGGGCCGCGACATCGTCGGCGGCGAACTGGGCGAAGATGTCGCCCTCGCGCTCGTCCCGCCCGCGGAGGTTCGCGAGGATGAGGTCGATCGCGTCCCGGTCGGGTCTGCCGGCCGAGAAGAGACGGATGGGAGAAATGCGGACGCCTTCCTGATAGCACTCGGTCGCCCAGGGCACGTAGCTGCCGGGCAGGGCGCCGCCAATGTCCGCCCAGTGGGCGAGGTTGATGGCGAACGCGACGAGCCGGTCGCCGGCGAAGACGGGACGGATCGCCTTCACGTCCGGCAGGTGGTTGCCGCCCACCTCGGGAAGGTTGAGGAACCAGACGTCGCCGGGGCGCAATCGACCGGCTGGGATCCGCTTGAGGAACTCCTTGACCGTGAACGCCATCACGCCCATGTGGATGGGGATGTCGCGCCCCTGGGCGATGAGGCGCCCCTCGGCGTCGGTCAGCGCCGAGGAGAGGTCGCCCGCTTCCTTGAGCAGCGGCGAGCGAGCCGAGCGCATGAGGATCACGCTCATCTCCTCCGCGACGGCGTAGAGCGCGTTGCGGACGACCTCGAGCGTGACGGGATGAACCGCGGGGCTCACGCGGTGACCTCGATGACGAGGTTCCCGAACCGATCGGCCGCGCAGCGCTGGCCGGGGTAGACGAGCGTGGTCGACCACTCGTCGGCGATGAGCGCCGGCCCCGCCACCGGGCGCGCCGGTGGAAGGGCCGCGCGCTGATACACCGGAAGCCGGACGTCGCCTGTCTCGGGAAACCAGGCGCGCTGATCCCCGGCCTTCTCGCCGTCGGCCACCGGCTCGAGCTCCGGCAGCGTCACGCCGGTGTCTCTCACGCGGGCCACCACGCGGAGGTTCACGCACTCGACGCTCTCGCCCGTGGCATAGCCGTAGAGCTGCCGGTGGCGCGCCTCGAAGGCTTGTCGGAGCGCGTCGGAATCGCTCCGCCAGGAGACTTCGAGCTCGTAGTTCTGCCCCGTGTAGCGGAGGTCCGCGCTCCGTACGAGGGCGACCTCCCCGGCCGCGATGCCTTCGTCGAGCAGCGGCCGAAGGCAGCGCTCTTCGAGCTCCTGGAACCGATCCTCCGCGGGCTTCGGGTCCCACACGTCGAGGCGTGCCCGCCACGTCTGCACGGCGTCGTACCGGAGCGGTGAGACGAGACACCCCAGCGCCGAGAACGTCCCCGAGTGGACGGGCACGATGACGCGCGTGATCCCGGCCTGGCGTGCCAGCAGGCCGGCGTGCACGGGCCCGGCGCCGCCGTAGGCGATCAGCGCGAAGTCCCGAAGGTCGTAGCCGCGCTGGACGGACACCAGGCGGAGCGCCCGCAGCATGTTCGCGTTCGCGACCTCCACCATGCCCTGCGCCGCCTCGACGAGCGAGAGCCCGAACCGACGGCCCAGGCCCTCGACGGCGGCCGCGGCCCGCCCGGGATCGAGGCGGATCGAGCCGCCGTAGGCGCGGCCGGGATCGAGGTAGCCGAGGACAAGGTTGGCGTCGGTGACGGTCGGCTCCGTCCCGCCGAGGCCGTAACACGCGGGCCCCGGCTCGGCGCCGGCGCTCCGGGGCCCGACCTTGAGCGCGCCCGCGTCGTCGGCGTAGGCGATCGAGCCGCCGCCGGCGCCGATGGACTCGACCGCGACCATCGGCAGCCGCACCGGGTAGCCGCCGAGCTTGCGCTGGGCGGAGGTCTCCGCGACGCCGTCGGCGATCAGGCAGACGTCGGTCGTCGTCCCGCCCATGTCGAACGCGAGCGCGCGCGCGAGGCCCAGGCTCCGCGCCAGATGCGCGGCGGCCGCCACGCCCGCCGCCGGACCGGACGCCGCCATCGCGAGCGGCCGCTCCCGCGCCGCCTCCGCCGACATCATGCCGCCGGCCGAGTGGAGCAGGTGGAGCACGACGCCCCGAGCCTCCCGGCCGAGCGCCGTGACCAGCTCGTCGAGGTAGTGGCTGGCCAGCGGCATCACGGCGGCGTTGAGGACCGTGGTCGAGGAGCGCTCGTACTCGCGGAACTCCGCGTTGATCTCGCTCGAGACCGACAGGTGCGCGAAGTGCGGGGCGAGCGCGGCCTTGAGCGCCCGCTCGTGCGCAGGGTTTGCGTAGCTGTGGAGGAGGCACACCGCGACGCTCTCGACGTGCCCCCGTTCGAGCGCCTCGACGATGGCGGGGAGCTCGTCGAGCGCGAGTGGGAGGAGAACGGCGCCGTCGGGGCCCACGCGCTCGCCGACCTCCAGCCGGAGCCGCCGCTCGACCAGGGGCTCGGGCTTCGGAGGCAGCCGGAGATCGTAGAGGTGGAGCCGGCTCTGCCGCGCGATCTCCAGCACGTCGCGGAATCCCCGGGTGGTGACGAGCCCGACCCGAGCGCCTCGCCGCTCGACGATCGCGTTCGTGACCACGGTGGTGCCATGGGCGACCGACGCCGGTACCCCGGCGGCGTGGCGCACCGCCGCCAGACCGTTCAGGACGCCGCGCGCGAGGTTCGCCGGGGTGGTCGGGACCTTGCAGGCCCGAAGCCGCCCGGAGCCCTCGCGCGCCACGAGATCGGTAAAGGTTCCGCCGACGTCGACGCCGACGCTACTTCGCATATCGCCCCCTTGACGGCTCATCACCCTAGCACGGTGACACGCGTTCCGGCGTCGGCGCCTTTTGGACCGCTTGACAGGGCGATGCCCCACGCAGTCTCATGGTCCGGACCCGGGAGGTGGCTATGCGCTCCGATCGCGTGCTCGGGACGATCGACTTCCACACGGCGGGGATCGGTATGCGGCTCCTGACGAGCGGCCTCGAGCGGCTGCCCGGAAGCACTATCGGTGAGAAGCGCCGCTGGTTCCAGGAGCATCTCGACCATCTCCGCACCGGCCTCTGCCTCGAGCCTCGCGGGCACCGCGCCCTCCTGATCGCGGTCATGACCGAGCCCGTCACGCCCGACGCCAGGTTCGGGCTCTTCTTCATCTATCCCGGCGGCTACTACGTGTCGTGCGGCGAGGGCACGATCGGCGCGGCGACCGTGGCCATCGAGACCGGCATGGTGGCGCGTCAGGGTCCGGAGACGCCCATCCTGATCGATACCGAGACGGGCGTTGTCGAGACGATCGCACGGTGGGACAAGGATCGCGTCAGCGAGGTCACGCTGCGCTGGACGCCGTCGTTCGTGGCCCTTCCCGGGCGAGTCGTCGAGGTCGAGGGCGCGGGCGAGGTTCCGGTCGACATCGCGGTCGGCGTCGGCAACGTCTTCGCTATCGTCGAGGCCAGGCATCTCGGTCTCTCCGTGCGGCGGGAGCTGGCGAAGCGGATCGCCCAGCGGGGCACGGCCGTCCGCGAGGCGGTCAACGCCCAGCTTCGGGTCGACGTGCCGGGGCTCGGGAAGACCAGCGTGGACAACGTGCTCGTCCACGAGCTGCCGGACGCGGCGGGCGTGTCACCCAACGCCCTCGTGTGGGGCCCGGGTCAGGTCGACGCGGCTCCGTGCGGGTCGGGCACGTGCGCGCGGATGGCGCTCTTCCATCATCGGGGTCTCATGGGGGTCGGGTCGACGTTCATCAGCCGAGGGCTGCTCGGACTCGACTTCAGGGGCCGGATCGCCGGCGAGACCGAGGTCGAGGGGCGACGCGCGATCCTTCCGGAGATCACCGGCACCGCCTACCTCACCGGCATGAGCCAGTTCGTGTTCGATCCCGAGGATCCGGTGCGCGCAGGCTACCTCCTCGGGACGTGAGCGCGCCGTGAAGACCCTCGTCCTGGGCGGGGGCGTCGTCGGCGTGACCACCGCGTACTTTCTCGCCAAGGCCGGCCACGAGGTCACGGTCGTCGAGGAAAAGGACGGGCTCGGCCTCGAGGCCACGGCGGGCAACGCCGGGATCATCGCGCCGGGCCACTCCTTCGCGTGGGCCTCGCCGCGCGCGCCGCGCATGCTCTGGCAGTCGCTGCGGGGCGCGGAGACGGCCATCCGCGTGAGGCTCGCGCCCGACCTCCGGCTCTACACGTGGGGGCTCGCCTTCCTCCGCGAGTGCACAGCCGAGCGGGCGCGCCGCAACACGCTGATCAAGCTGCGCCTGTGCCAGTACAGCCAGGCGGTGATGCAGGAGCTCGTGCGGACGGAGCGAATCGATTATCACGCCGTCACGAAGGGCGCGCTCTACCTCTACCGCGACCCGGCCGAGCTCGAGGCCGGGACGAAGAAGATGGCGCTTCTGGCCGAGCACGGCCAGAAGCAAGAGATCCTCGGCGCGAGCGAGGTGGCCAGGCTCGACCCCGTCTTCGAGCCGGTCCGAGGGAAGATCGCGGGGGCGATCCGAGACCTGGGCGACTCGAGTGGCGACGCGCACGTCTTCGTGGAGCAGGTCGCGCGCGTCTGCCGCGAGAAGCTCGGCGTGACCATCAGGCTCGACACGCGGGTCACGGAGCTCCGCGCGAGTGGCGACCGCATCGACGCGGTCGTCACGAGCGACGGCGCTCTGACGGCGGACACCTACGTGCTCGCGCTCGGCGTCGGCGCGCCGATCGTCGCGCGCACCGCGGGCGTGCGCCTGCCGATCTACCCCGCGAAGGGCTATTCCTCGACGTTCCCCCTCAAGCCGGGCGGGCTCGCGCCGACGATCCCGGGCGTGGACGAGCAGTGGCTGGTCGGCTGGTCACGGCTCGGCGACCGGCTGCGCCTGACATCCACCGCGGAGTTCGCGGGCTACGACTGGGGCTGGACGCCGCGGGACTTCAACAACATCCGGAGCCTCGCGAGCGACCTCTTCCCGGACGCCGCGGACTACGAGCGGGGGACGTTCCGCGCGTGTCTCAGGCCCATGACGCCCGACGGGCCGCCGATCCTCGGGCTCGGCCGTCACAGAAACCTCGTCTTCAACTGCGGCCACGGCCACATGGGCTGGACCATGGCGTGCGGCACGGCGCGGATCGTCGCCGACCTCATGACCGGGCGCATGCCCGAGGTCGATCTGGAGGGCCTGACGGTCCGCCGCTGAGCCGGCGCCGCACGGATCGTCGGGTCGAGGTAGAGCGGTCACGGTGGGTCCCGTGACGCCTACTTCTCGCCGAGGTAGGTCTTGCGCACGAGGTCGGAGCGGAGCAGCGCGGCGGCCGCGTCGTGGAGCACGATGCGCCCGGTCTGGATGACGTAGCCCCGGTGCGCCACCCGGAGCGCCATCCGCGCGTTCTGCTCGACGAGCAGGATCGTCGTCCCCTGCCGGTTGATGTCCTCCACGATCCGGAAGATCGTGTCGACGAGGATGGGCGAGAGCCCCATGGACGGCTCGTCGAGCAGGAGCAGCGCCGGTCGGGCCATGAGGGCGCGGCCGATGGCCAGCATCTGCTGCTCGCCGCCCGAGAGCGTGCCGCCCTTCTGCGCCGAACGCTCGCGCAGACGCGGGAAGAGCGTGAACACGCGCTCGAGGTCCGGCGCGATCGCCTCACGATCCGGTCGTACGAAGGCCCCGAGCTCCAGGTTCTCGAGCACGGTCATCCGCGGGAAGATCCGCCGGCCCTCCGGCGACTGCGCGATCCCCAGGCGCACGATGCGGTTGGTCGTGAGCGTGTCGAGGCGGTGGCCGTTGAAGCTGACGGTGCCGCGGTGGGGCCGCACGGTGCCGAGGATCGTCCGGAGCGTCGTCGTCTTGCCGGCCCCGTTGGTCCCGATCAGCGTGACGATCTCACCGGGCGCGACGGTGAGCGAGATGCCGCGGAGCGCCCGGATGTTGCCGTAGTACGTGGAGACGTCCGCGAGGTCGAGCATCCCTAGCCCGCGAGGTCCTGCTCGTAGCCGGTGCCGAGGTACGCCTCGATCACCCGTGAGTCGCGCTGGATCGCCGCCGGGGTACCCTCGGCGATGCGCGTCCCGTAGTCGAGCACGGTGATCCGGTCGGAGATCCCCATGACGACCTCCATGTGGTGCTCGATCAGGAGCACCGACAGCGCGAGCTCCCGTCGCAGGAGCCCGATCAGCTCGGTGAGCGTCTGGGCCTCGCGCGGGTTCATGCCGGCTGACGGCTCGTCGAGCAGGAGGAGTCGCGGCTCGGTCGCGAGCGCGCGGGCGATCTCCAGGCGTCGCTGGTCGCCGTAGGGCAGGTTCCGGGCGAGTTCGTTCTCCTTGCCGCCGAGGCCGACGAACGTCAGCAGCTCGCGCGCGCGTGCGCGGGCTCGGGTCTCCTCTGCGATCACCGCCGGCGGCCGGAGCACGGCCCCGGGGACGGTCGCGGTGAGGCGGCAGTGCTCGCCTACGAGCGCGTTCTCGAGCACGGTCATGTTCTGAAAGAGCCGGATCGACTGGAAGGTGCGCGCGATGCCACGGGCGACGATGGCGTTGGGGCGGAGCCCGACGAGGCCGACGCCGTTGAAGGTGATGTGCCCGCCGTCGGGCCGGACGAGCCCCGTCACGACGTTGAAGAACGTCGTCTTGCCCGCGCCGTTGGGGCCGATGAGCCCGATGATGGCGCCGCGCGGGACGACGAGATCCACCTCGTTCAGGGCGACGACGCCGCCGAAGCGCTTGGTCACGCTCCGCACGTCGAGGATGGCCGGCGCCGCGGCGACGCCTTCCTGCGCACGCTCGCGCAACCACTCCGGGACCCCGTGGACGCGGGGCGCCCGCACAACGTCCAGAATGTCCTCGGCCTCGTCGGCGACCGGGGCCGGGCGCAGCCGGCGCCCGGCGAGGCCCTCGGGCCGCAACAGCATCACGAGGACGAGCCCGAGGCCGAAGAAGAACCAGCGCCAGAGCGTGAGGTCCGCCGTCGCGAGCGCGGGGACACCAATGGTCCGTCCCAGGGCGCGCACCATGAACGTCGTCTGCGTGAGCACGACCCGGTCGAAGAGCGTGATCAACATCCCGCCCAGGATCACGCCCTTGAGGCTTCCGGCGCCGCCGAGGACGACCATGCAGAGGAGCATGATCGACACCTGGAACTCGAACGCGCCCGGCGTGATGGCCTGGAGCTTGGCGGCGTAGACGGATCCGGCGAATCCGGAGAACGAGGCGCCGAGCGCGAACGCCAGGAGCTTGGTCGAGATCGGGTTGACGCCCGTGCAGTCGGCGGCGGTCTCGTCCTCGCGGATGGCCATCCAGGCGCGACCCAGACGCGAGTCGCGCAGCCGGTTCATCGCCCACAGGGAGAGCGCGCCGATGACGAGGATCAGAAAGTACCACGGCACCGGGTCGGTCTCGAACGGGACGCCGGGCAGCTGCGGGCGGCCGACGGGATTGACGCCGTTCTCGCCGCCGGTGAGGTTCAGTCGCTCGATCGGCCGCCAGCTCCCGATCTCGATGGTGACATCGCCGAGGTTTCGGATCGCCACGGGGATGATCTCGCCGAAGCCGAGGGTGATGATCGCGAGGTAATCGCCGCGCACGCGCAGGGTCGGCGCGCCGATCGCGACGCCGAGGAGCGCCGAGACCACCGCCGCGACCCAGATACAGACCCAGAAGCTCCACGGGTACCCGTAGAGCGGCGAGCCGAGGACTGGCGAGTTCAGGAGCCCCATGCTGTAGGCCCCGATCGCGAAGAACGCCGCGTAGCCGAGGTCGAGGAGGCCCGCGTAGCCGACCACGATGTTGAGGCCGAGAGCGAGGAGCACGTAGATCATCCCGTCGGACACCGCGTGGACGGTCTGGAACCCGAGCACCCGGTCGACGAACGGGTACACGATCAGGGCCGCCACGACCGCCGCCCACCCGAGCGCACGGCGGGCGTTGACCGTCACCGGCTCACACCTTCTCGGGCGTTCGCTCGCCCATGAGGCCGTGGGGACGGAAGACCAGCACGAGGATGAGAATCGCGAAGACGAGCGCGTTGGTCCACCGCGCGGAGATGTACTGGTCGCTCCACGCCGACAGGAATCCGATGAACAGGCCGCCGAGCGCGGCGCCGGTCATGTTGCCGATGCCGCCGAGCACGGCCGCGGTGAAGGCCCGGAGTCCGGCCTGGTAGCCCATCCACCATTGGCCGATGTTGTAGTACATGCCCTGGATGAGCCCGGCCGCTCCCGCCAGCGCCCCGCCGATGAAGAACGTCATCAAGATCGTCCGCTCGACGTTGATCCCCATGGCCTCGGCGGTCTCGCGGTCCTGGGCGGTCGCGCGCATGGCCTTGCCCCAGGTGGTGCGGGTCACGAAGTAGTGGAGGGCCAGCATGAGCGGGATCGTCGCCCCCACCACGAGCAGGTCCTTGGTCGTGACGAAGATGGCCGAGTCCACGCCGAACCACTCGCGCAGGATGTCCACGGACGGGAAGACGTCAGGGTAGGCGATGGGCGCCGGGCCCTTCCAGAGGAGCGCCACGTTCTCGAGCATGAACGACACGCCGATCGCCGTGATGAGCGGCGCGAGCCGGGTCGAGCGCCGGAGCGGACGGTAGGCCGCGCGGTCGATCACGACGTTGAGGGCCGCGGTCGTGAGCATCGTGAGGATGAAGACGAGCGGGAGGATCGTCAGGAGCTGCCAGCCCGTCAGTGTCTTCGTCACGCCGAGCAGCGTGAACCAGGAGAGCGACACGAAGAGGCCGAGCATGAAGACGTCGCCGTGGGCGAAGTTGATCAGCTCGATGATGCCGTACACCATCGTGTAGCCGAGAGCGATCAGCGCGAAGACGGCGCCACGGGTGAGGCCGTTGATCGTCTGCTGGACGAGAACCTCCCACCAGGACATTTAGATGGGGGGCCCCGACATGGCCCCCCATACCCCCCGACCGGCGCCTCGATCGAGCTGGGGGCTCGATCGCGTCAGCGAGCCCGAGGGCGCCCCAACCCCCCCACCGGCGCCTCGATCGAGCTGGGGGCTCGATCGCGTCAGCGAGCCCGACACGGCGGGAGGCTCGTCGCGCCCCGGCGGAGCCGTGGCGCTCCTCGGCATTCCGCGTGCTCCGGCGGGGCTACTCGAGGATGGTCTCGAACTGGAACTTGCACCCGATCGGCGTGTCCGCCTTCACCACTTTGAAGCCGGACATCGTGTCGTAGTCGACGTCACCGTTCTCGTCGAAGCTCCACTTGCCGTTGATGCCCTCGAAGTGCTTCGTGGACGCGATCGCTTTGCGCAGGGCCTCGCGCTTCTCGGTGACGTCCTTCGCGCGCTCCAGCTGCGGCGCGGTCCGGCGGATCGCGTCGATGATGACCCGGGTGCCCTCGGCCGCGTAGAGCGCGTACGAGGTCGGCTCCTTGCCGAACTTCGCCTTGTACGCCTCGTACGTCTTGGCGCCGACGCCCCGCATCTTCTCGAACGGCAAGCCGGCGAACGTGATCCGCATGTCCGTGCTGAGGGCGGCGTCGCACGTGGCGCCTTTCAGCAGCTCCTCCTCGAGGAGCCCGTCCGGTCCCAGGAAGCGGGTCCGCGGCGAGACGAGGCCGACCTCCTTCATCTGTCTGATGACGACCTGGGCGCCCGTCTCGATGACGCCGCCCAGATAGACGAGGTCGGCGCCCGACGCGCGGACCTTCGTCAGCACCGGCTTCTGGTCGGGCTGCTTCCAGTCGATGCCCTCGTTGGCGACGACCGGCAGTCCGATCTTCTTGGCGGTCGCCTCGAAGACGTCGGCGATCCCTTTGCCGTAGAGCTCCTGGTCGTTGAGGATGTAGACCTTCTTGACGCCGAGACGCTTGGCCCACTTCGCGCCCACCGCGCCCTGGATGTCGTCGGCCGGGATCGGGCGGAAGTAGTTCGCGAACCCGCCCGGACGGTAGATCTCCGGCTCGCCGGGGGCGGCACCGCGCTTCTTGGTCAGTCCGGGGTAGGTGTTGGCCGGCGTGACCTGGGCCATGTGGGCGCGGTTGGTGATGGGGATCGAAACCTTGGCGGCGCCCGAGTTGTAGGTGCCGATGTAGACGATCGCCAGCGGGTCGCCGACGGCCTTGTTCGCGTTCTCGGCCTCGACCGCGCCGTCCCACTTGCCCGTCTGCGGCGAGGCGTCGTCCAGGTTGACGACCTCGAGACAGTGGCCCGCTACCACGCCGCCGACCTCGGACACCGCGAGGTCGACGCCGTTCTTCATGCCCGTGCCCTCGGGGATCATCGCCCCCTGCATCGGCCACGAGGTGTAGAGCCGGAGCTTGCCCTTCGGGCACTGCTGGGCGTCGGCATCGGCGAGGAAGACGGCGACACCGAGAAGCGCGACGACGACGGCCGTGATCCGCCACAGTCTCATGGGCTCATCCTCCCTGATCGGCGCTATGATGCTGGCCCTCACCGGGTTGGCCGGTATGAGACTATGAGCCTTCTCCGTTGTCAACGGTGGTGCGGTGAGGTGGGCCGATGACACGACCGCGCGTGATCTACGAAGCGAAGCCGGGCTCACCGCTGGACGTCGACCGCGCGCTCTACGAGCGCCTCGCGGGCGAGGCCGGCACGCGCTCGCTCGTCGAGCGGTTCGTCGTCCCCAGGCGCTCGGGCCGGGCGTGGCCCGTGCGGGCCGGACAGCTCTTCCGCATCGTGGCCGCCGAGGGGCCGCAGGTGGCGGACCTCAACGTCTGGAACCTCGACAATCCGAGAGAGCGCTTCTGGGCCGCGCGCACGCGCCAGCTCCACCGGGCGCATCTCACGACCTTCGACCGGCTCTGGTCGTGCCTGCCGTACCTCCGGCCGATGCTGACGATCACGCGCGACAGCATCCAGTACGGCCGCGATGCCGACGGCGGTGGCTGCCACGACCTGCTCGGCACCCGCTGCGATCCCTACGTGCACAAGCTCCTCAACCACGGGGAGGAGTTCGACCTCTGCTGCCACAGTAACCTCGTGCGCGCGGTCGCTCCGTACCACCTTACCGAGCTCGACGTGCACGATGTGCTCAACGTCTTCCAGGTCACTGGCCTCACCGCCGACGGCCGCTACTGGGTCAAGCCGAGCCCGGCGAAGGCGGGGGACTTCATCGAGTTCTTCGCGGAGATCGACGTCCTCTGCGCCATCTCGGTGTGCCCCCACGGCGACCTTTCGGTGCAGGTGTGGGGGCCCGACGCGGGCGATCCCCTCGCGACCTGCCGCCCCCTCACCGTGGAGATCTGGGAGCCGAGCCCGCAACTCCGCACTGGCTGGGTCCCGCCGCAGCCCTCGGACTACCGCGGGGGGCACGGGTTCACTTCGAAGGGGGCCTAGATGGCCCCCTCCGAGCCACCCCCAGAATCGGGTTGCGCCGGCAAAGCCGGCGCTCGAACGCCGAAAAAAGGGAGGGCCGGTGAACGCTGAGCTCGTGACGATCCCCGCCCGGCGGGGCAAGGCGGCGCGCGTCGGCGCCGGGCAGCGCATCAGGGTCGTGAACACCCACGGCACCCAGGTGGTCGACGCCTGGGCGTTCAACGCGCGCGACTTGACCGAGTGGATGTCGATGGAGGCGAGCCGCGCGTGGTTCATGAAGCTGGCGGCCGCCGTCGGCGACACGTTCGTCACGAACCGCCGGCGCCCGATCCTGACGCTGGTCGAGGACACGTCGGGGTGCGCCCACGATACGCTGATGGCGCCCTGTGACGTGCAGCGCTACGGCCTGCTGGGCGTCGAAGGCCATCACGACAACTGCCAGGACAACCTGCACGCCGCGCTCACCGCTCTCGGCCTCGCGATCCCGGCGACTCCGCCGTCGCTCAACCTGTTCATGAACATTCCGTGGACGCCGGACGGGCGCCTGGCGTGGGGCGAACCGGTGTCCCCGCCCGGCAGCTACGCGGTGCTTCACGCGGAGATGGACCTCGTGATCGCCTTCTCCGCCTGCCCGCAAGATATTCTGCCGATCAACGGCCGCCTGGGCCGGACAACCGAAGCGCACTTCACTATCGACGTCCCAGCGTCTCGGAGTGGCCCGAAGGGGAACTGAAGCGGGATCAGTCTCGGATTACGATCGCGAAGCCGAAGGCCCGCAGCTCGGCGTCGAGCCCGGGCCGAGCCCGCCGGTTCTGGCGCCGGCGGTCGGGCGGCGGCGTGGTCGCGGGCGTGCGCCGGTCGGCCGCGCGCCGCTCGCGTACGACCTCGATGCCAGCGGCGCGGCCCAACTTCCGCTTGAAGTACTCGTAGAGCTCCTGACGGTCTGGGGCGGCGATGACCAGGTACCGCTCGCCGGCGGGTACGGCGGACGCATGGGGGCCGGCCATTGCCCCTTTCTCCTCGCGACTCCCCCCAGGGGCATCGGCCGGGAGCAGGGCCGGAGAAGACGATGTGGAGCGCAAGCTCAGTCCACAGTGCGGGCAGGTCCCAGTGCTGTCCCGGAGCAAGGCACGGCACCCCGGGCAGCGTCGATATCCTGACCCAGGCACCCTCAGCCGCCTCACGAACTCGTAGAGCGCGCTCTTGCCGCCGCGATAGCCGGCGCGCCTGATACGCTGCAGGATCTTGGCGCCCGAGAGGGTGGGATCCTCGCGGAGCCACTCTGCAACCTGAGGCGCGTACGACACCATCTTAGACGGACGCCCGACATCGCGGGGCGCGGAGCCATCCATGGCAAGACGCTGGGGCAAATCTGATACCGGAATGGGATTTCCAGAAAGATCAATGACTTCTATGATTCGAGCCAGGAGGGAGCCTGGTGAGTTTCTGGCCGGACGATCATTTTCAACCCAGCGTTTCTGACCAGGGATCGTTCGCGCCTACCGCCTCACGAGCGCCCAGCCGAGCTCCTTGAGATCCCTGGTGATGTCTCGTTGGCGCCGCTCCCCGCGGCGCTTCTCGACTACGATTGACTCCTGGTTCCGGCGCCGGTCCGCAACGCGCCGGTCGAAGACCACGTCGATGACGTCGTTGGCGAATGCATGCTTGAGGTAAGTGTATCGGGCAGGCTCCATGCGCGAGACGATGAGGACCAGCCAGGTCACCTACTGCCTCCGTCGGAGTCAGATGACGCAAGGCTAGGCCCGCTCCAGCGTTCCGGAAATTAGGAGAACCATCTAATTCGAAACGTAAAAAGTCCTGGTGTAGGACCGGGCAGTTACCGGAACGAGGTGACTAGGAGGCCCGCGGTATGATCTCCGGCATGTCGCGTCCAGATAAGCTGCACCGGACCTACGGGTGAGAGTCCCGTCTGAGTAAGCGCCGATGCGCTCAGTAGCAGGCCCCGGTCGTGGTGTGAGAGCGCCACGGCTGAGCGGGGCGTCAAGAGCC
>Ga0209056_10000405_pt1 | contig 48089 bp, 46 predicted proteins | sample GraSoiAngelo_114_FD_185876 | JGI IMG/M metagenome (GOLD analysis project Ga0209056, IMG submission 185876) | Grasslands soil microbial communities from the Angelo Coastal Reserve, California, USA - 14_0903_13_40cm (SPAdes) (version 2) | ecosystem: Environmental > Terrestrial > Soil > Grasslands...
GTTGTCGATCGGCCCCAGCGAGAGGTATTCCGCCATTCCCTCCATGAACCAGAGGGGTGGGTTGACGTTCGCCAACGTTTGGACGCCACCAATGCGGCCGCGGCTGAACACGTCGAACTGGAACTGATGCACCATTTCGTGCCCCATCACATGCTCGAAGTCCGCGTAGGACCCCGTGAAGGGAATGACCATCCGGTGCTTGAACGGCTCCGTGAACGCGACCACCCCTTCCGGCACCTCCTCCCCACCGCTGGTGTTCGTCTGCTGGAAGTCGGACTGCGACGCGTACAGGATGATCGGCTTCCGGCCCTGGAACTGGTGGTGCAGGATGCGGGACAGGCGGGCGTACCACCGCTCGGCCATGCGCGCGGCGTCCAACGCCGCCGTCCGCTCGGCCGGATAGTAGTAGATCTCGAAGTGCTCGGTTTGGATGATCCGGAAATCGAAGGCCTGGTACTGGACTCGGTTCTTCCCGAAGTACTGCGCCGCGAGCGGCGCCGCGCCGAACAGCGCGAGCGCCGCCGCGATCCGGCCGATGCGTCGCATGACGATCATCCTTTCGACCCGCTCTCTGGGACACCCGCCGCGAGCACGGGTGCGTCGCCCCACAGGCGCTCGAGCTGGTAGAACTCCCGCAATTCCGGATGAAACACGTGCACCACGAAGTCCACGTAGTCCAACAGCACCCATCGACCCTGTGTGAGCCCCTCGACATGATGCGGCACGACACCGCGCGGCGCCAGCGCTTCCATGAGGTGCTCCGCCATCCCCCGCACGTGGGCGTCCGACGTGCCCGACACGATGACGAAGTAGTCGGCCGCGGCCGTCAGACCCCGCAGATCGAGCACCATCGGGTCCAACGCCTTGCGGTCGGCGAGCGCGGCCGTCACCAGTCGGAGGGCTGCCAACGCGTCCCCCCCCTCCGCCGCACGCCCCGCCGGGCGCCCGCTCCGTCTGCTAGTCATAGCGCGCCTGTCACCGGTTTGTTCCGTCCTCCTGCGGCCGCTATTCCTTCACCACGCTCACCTGGATCTCGGGCCGCACGTCCGGATGCAGCTTGATCCCGACGCGGAACTCGCCCAACTCCCGGATCGGCTCGGCGAGGTCCACCCGGCGCTTGTCGACGCGGATCCCGAGTTCTTCGAGCTTGCGCTGAACGTCGCTCGCGGTGACCGAGCCGAACAGCTTGTCCTCTTCACCCACTTTCACCGTGAAGGTGAGGTGGACCTCCGCGATGCGGGTCGCCTCGGTTTCGGCGGCGCCCTTCTCCGCCGCGCGCTGCTTGGCGATCCGCTCCGCTTCATAGGCGATCTTCTTCTTGTTGGCGTCGGTCGCCGGGTAGGCGAGGCCCTTCGGCAGGAGGTAATTGCGCGCGTAGCCGTCCTTGACCTTGACCACGTCGCCCGCCGCGCCAAGATGCTGCACCTCTTCTCGCAGGATGACTTCCATAATCCGTCGTTCCTCTCAATGGTTCAGACCGGCCGCGGAGAGCGGCGTGCGCGCGATCAACGTGTGGCCACGCCAGGCCAGCGCCAGCCCCGCCAGGCTCTCGACCACGAGCCAGAGCGGCCATGCGGCGAGCAGGCGCACGGCCGGCTCGAACGCCGGATACAGCCCGGGCGCGACTTCGACCACGTACCGCACGGTCCGGCTCGCATCCCGCGTCGCCTCCCACTGCACTTCCGTCCACAGGGCCGGCCCCGTCTTGGTGCGAGCCACCAGCACCGTGACGCCTGCGGCGGCGTAGAGGCAGGCCCGCAGGGCGAGCGGCCAGAATCCCGTGGGGCGGAGCTTCGCGCCGGCGGCGAACGCCACGGTCACCAGCACGATCCAGGTGCGACTCAGCGCGTCGAACACGCCGTGCCCGGGAGCGGCCAGCAGCGCCACGCCGGCGCCGCCCGCGAGCGCTACCGCCAGCCACTCACCGCGGGTCCCGGGCTGCGCGGCGACCAGGAGCGCGGCCAACGGCAGCGCCACCAGACTGACCGGCGCCAGGGCGGCGAACAGCAGCACGCCGGCCGCGAGGCGCCAGCGACTCAGCCGCCGTACCCCTTGATGTAGGGCAGCAGAGCGAGCTGGCGCGCCCGCTTGATCGCGGTGGCGAGCTGGCGCTGATGTCGCGCGCACATCCCCGACAACCGGCTCGGGAGAATCTTGCCGCGCTCGGTGAGAAAACGGCCGAGCGTGCGATCGTCCTTGTAGTCGAGCACCCGGACCCCGGACTCACACACGGGGCACGTCTTCGCGGGCCGTCTCACGCTTCATCCTCCTCGATCTCGTCCACCACCACGTCGGCGGCGATCACGGCGGGCGCGGGCTCGGGCTTCGCCGGCAGCCCTTCCGACACGACGACCAGGAAGCGCACCACCGCTTCCTCGAGCTTCACGGCGCGCTCGTATTCCGGCAGCAGCTCCGCGGCGGTCTCGAACTGCGCGACCACGTAGTAGCCCGTGTCCTTCTTCTTGATCGGGTAGGAGAGGGTGCGTTTGCCCCAGTGGGCGACGTTCGTGATCGAGCCTTTAGCGTCCTTGGTCAGGAGCGCGTGAAACCGCTCCAGCCGCTCGGTGATCGCGGGCTCTTCCAGCGCAGGATCGAAGATGTAGACGGTCTCGTAGCGACGAGCCATGCCACCTCCCTTTGGTCGTAAGCGACCCGGCGCAGGTGCGGCGCCGAGTAGGGGGATTGTGAGCGCGAAAGATAGGCGGACCGCGACGGAGGGGGAAGGCCGGCGCACGCTCGACACGTGACCCTCCTCACATCGTCTCGCCTTGGGGAACGTCCGGCCTTGATGCCCCGTTGACGGCAAAGTGATGGGAATCACGCAACCTGACGTGCCGGCCGATCATCCTTGGATAACGGTGATCGAGACCCGGGGAGTGGGAAGGAAGGTCGTATGCAGGTTCGGCGTACTTGGCTGTTCGCGACGCGCGGCGTGGTGGCGGCGGCGGGACTGATCGTCCTGCTGGCGCTTCAGCCGGAGCCTGCCGGTCTCATCGAAGGGGCGTCCGGGCGCCCCGGCTCGCACGCCCGCGCCCTCATCCTGTCCGACCAGGCGCGTCGCTACCTCTCGCTCCAATACCGCTCCTACCCGACCGAGTTCCTGGGCTGCATGATCGGGGAGATCCACGGGAACGCCGTGATCGTGCGACGGATCGCGCCCGCGGACGTGGAGTCGGGGCACTCCACCGCCACGCGCGTCGTGCCGGAGCAGACCTGTGAGGACGCGGGATGGGCCGGGACTGTGGGGATGATCCACAGTCATCCCGATGGCCAGCGGTGTTGGTACTACTTCCCGGGGACGCGGGTCCCGAGCTCCGACGCCCACTCGTTCGCACGCCAGGCGTATCCGGTGGACGCGATCATGTGCGGCAACCGCGTAGTGTGGCTGAGCCGTGAAATGGTGCAGCAGCAGGTTCGGTTGTCCGATCCGGACAGCCATCCCGCGGCGCCGCCTCAGCAGCAGCGCGGCAATCGGGTGCACGCGGGAGCGGCGGCGGCGGAAGGTCAGGACTAACGCCGGCGAACACTCGTACAACATCCTTTCGTATCTTACAGCATCCTTTTAGGGTAGAAACGCGGGCCTATGCGGCGCGCACCGTTGTGCTGTTTGGTCTTCCTCGGCATGCTCGTCACCCCGGCACATGCGCAGCGCGACACGACTGCCCGGTTGGCGGGCACGGTGCGCTCTTCGATCAACGGTCTCCCCATTTCAGGCGTGATGGTCGCGGTGCGGGGCAGCCGGGTCTTCGACGTGAGCGATTCCACCGGGTCGTTCACGCTCGTCGGGCTGCCGGACGGGCGGCAGCTGGTCCGCATCCTCTACGGTGACAGCCTGGCGTACGAGCAGGAGATGGACTTGAAGCGCGGGAAGACGTTGACGCTCTCGGTCCTGCTCGACGTCGTCACGGCGGAGTTGGCGCCGATCGTCGTGGAAGCGCAGACCCTCCGCGCCGAGCGCAGCCTCGCCGGGTTTTACGATCGCAGGAAGTGGAGCATGGGGCGCTTCTACACGCGGGCCGATCTCGAGCACAGCGCCGCGCACTCGCTGGACGGGCTGCTGGGCGAGACCGGCGTGCAGGTGGTGTGCCGTCTCGGGAACTGTCTGCCGATCGGATCTGACGGTGCGCGGCAGTGCGTCATGGCGCTGTTTCTGGACGGGCTGAGGGTGCCGGTTGCCTTTCTGAACACGGTCCGCGTCGAGGACCTGGCGGGCGTGGAGGTGTACAAGCGCGGGTTCGACGTGCCCACGGACTTCCGGTCGAGCTTTAGAAACAGCTGCGGGTCCGTGGTTATGTGGAGCCGGTACTAGACGTTGAACCGGAACAACAGGATGTCCCCGTCCTGCACCGCGTAGTCGCGCCCCTCGCTCCGCACCAACCCCTGCTCCCGCGCCGCCTTGTACGACCCCACCCGCGCGAAGTCGTCATACGACACCGTCTCGGCCCTGATGAAGCCGCGCTGGAAATCCGAATGGATCTCGCCGGCGGCGTCGAACGCGGTGCCGCCGCGGTGCATGGTCCAGGCGCGCACCTCGTTCTCGCCCACCGTGAAGAAGGTCTGCAGGCCGAGCAGCCGGTAGCCGGCGTGAATCAGGCGGTCGAGCCCCGGCTCGCTCACGCCGGCGCTCGCGAGATACTCCGTCCGTTCGTCCCCTGACAGCTCGCCCAGCTCCGCCTCGAACTTGGCGGAGAACAGGACGATCTCGGCCTCCTCGTGGTGCGCCTGCACGGCCGCGCGGAGCTGCTCGAGCCCCTTCCCGCCGCCCGAAGCGAGGTCATCCTCGTTCACGTTCGCGGCGTACAGGATTGGCTTCGCCGTGAGCAGCCCGAGCTGCCGTAGGAACTTCACCGCATCCTCGCTCTCACCGGCTTCCCGCGCGCCGCGCCCCGCGTCGAGCTCCGCGACCACGCGCTCGAGCACCACCAGCTCGGCCTGGGCGTCCTTATCGCCCGCGCGGGCGGTCTTCCGCGTTTTCTCGAGGCGCCGCTCCACCACCGCGAGGTCGGCGAGCGCCAGCTCGCTCGTGATGACGTCGTGGTCGCGCACCGGGTCCACCGGCCCCATCACGTGCACCACGTCGGGGTCGTCGAAGCAGCGGATCACGTGCACGACCGCGTCGACTTCGCGGATGTGCGACAGGAACTGGTTGCCGAGCCCCTCGCCCTGGGACGCGCCCTTGACGAGGCCCGCGATGTCCACGAACTCGACCACGGCCGGGACTTTTTTCTTGGGCTGGACGAGCTGATTCAGGCGCTCGAGCCGGGATTCGGGGACGAGGACCACGCCGACGTTGGGCTCGACGGTGCAGAAGGGGTAGTTCTCCGCGGCGGCCGCTTTGGAGGAAGTGAGAGCGTTGAAGAGCGTGGATTTCCCGACGTTCGGGAGACCGACGATGCCGAGGCGCAACACTTAGCTCGTGCCTTCCTTCACCCACTTGGTCACGGCGTCCACGAGCTGCGGCATGATGGCCTCCACCTGCTCTCGCTCCTCGGGGGTGAACGGCGCGAGCACGTATTCCGACCAGTCGCTCACCCCTTCGGGCAAGGGGCCCACGCCGATGCGGAGGCGCGCATACTGCGGGGACAGGAGGGCGCTCTCGATGCTCTTCAGGCCGTTGTGGCCCCCCGCGGAGCCTTCGCCGCGCAGCCGGAATGTGCCGGACGGGATCGCGAAGTCGTCCACCAGGATCAGGAGGTCCCGGGCGGGATCGAAGGCCGGATCGGCGCGGAGCGACGCGAGGGCCGCGCCGCTCGCGTTCATGTAGGTGGTGGGCTTGAGCACGCGGACGGGCACGCCGTCCACGTCACCTGCGGTGACGCGCGCGCGCTCGCCACGGCGGAAGGGAGGGAGGCCCCACCGCGCGACGATCGCATCGGCCAACCAGAAGCCCGCATTGTGACGCGTCGCCGCGTACTCGGGCCCCGGGTTGCCGAGGCCGACGACGGCGCGCAAGCGTCAGCTCTCTTTGCCGCCCTTGGGCTTCTCGGTTTTCTCCGCCTTGGCAGGAGCCGCGCCCCCCCCTCCGGCACCCTTCGCCTCGGGCTTGGCCGGCGCGCCGCCTTCGGCCGCCGTCCCCCCCTCGCCCTCTTCCTCCTCACCCTCACGGACCTTGCGGATGAGCTCGGGCTCGGCCACCTCGGTCGTCGCTTCGGGGCTGGGCGCCGCCACTTCCTCGGCGCGCGGCGGCACGACCGTCGCGATCGTCAGGTCGGCCTCGGTGAGGATTTTGGCGTTTGGGATGCTCAGGTCGCGCACGTGCAGCGAGTCGCCGATCTTGAGCGCGTTCACGTCGAGCTCGACGCGATCCGGGATGTTCTCGGGGAGCACCTCGATCTCCACCTCGCGCGTCACCTGGTCGAGCACGCCGCCGGCGTTGCGCACGCCGTCGGGGTTTCCGACGAGGTGTACCGGGACCTTGAGCTTGACCTTCTCTGTGGCGTGGATCTCGTAGAAATCCACATGAATGATGTCGGGCCGAATGGGGTGGCGCTGGATCTCGCGAATCAGTGTTCTCACCGTCTTGCCGTCCACCGCAAGCTCGATGATCGTGCTCGCGGGCTCGACGCCCTGCAGCGCCTTCTCGAGCGCCTTGGCCTCGAGCTCGAGCGGCTGTGTGGCCCGCCCGTGGCCATAAATCACGGCCGGAACCTTGCCGCGGAAGCGCGCTTGCCGCGCGGCGCCCTTGCCGGTCGCCTGGCGGGGAGCTGCCGAGAGAGAGACTGTTTGTGCCATAGAATCAGTTACCCGTTACACGTTGCACGTCGCACGATGCGCTCAATCGAAGAGCGCGCTCACCGACTGGTTCGAGTGCTCGTAGCCGATCGCCTTGGCCATCAGTCCCGCGATCGACAGCACCTTCAGCTTGTCGAAGATCTGCTCGTCGGGGATCCGGATCGTGTTGGTCACCGCGACCTCGCTGATGGCCGAGGCGCGGAGCCGCTCCACCGCCGGCCCCGACAAGAGGGCGTGCGAGGCGAACGCGTAGATGTTGCGCGCGCCGAGCCGCCTGAGCGCCGCCGCCGCCTCGGTGACGGTCCCCGCGGTGTCGATCATATCGTCCGGGATGAGACAGTCCTTATCGGCCACCTCACCCACGACGTTCACCACCTCGGCCACGTTGGCGGACGGGCGCCGCTTGTCGATGATCGCGAGCGAAGCGTTCAGCCGCTTCGCGAATCCCCGCGCCATCTTCGCCGATCCCACGTCGGGCGCCACCACCACCGGATCGTACAGCTGCTTCTGGCGGAAGTGGCTCACGAACACCGGTGCCGCGTACAGGTGGTCCACCGGAATGTCGAAGAACCCCTGCAGCTGATGGGAATGGAAGTCCATCCCCAGCACCCGGTCCGCCCCCGCCGCCGTGATCAGGTTCGCCATGAGCTTGGCGCTGATGGCGACGCGCGGCTGATCCTTGCGGTCCTGGCGCGCGTAGCCGAAGTACGGCAGCACCGCCGTGATCCGCGCCGCGCTGGCGCGTCGCGCCGCGTCGATCAGGAACAACAGCTCCAGATGGTTCTCCGCCGGCGGGTTGGTCGGCTGGATGATGAACACATCCCGACCGCGCACGTTCTCGTCGATCTTGACGAAAATCTCCCCGTCGGCGAAGCGGCGGATCGTCACGGCACACAGCGGCTGCCCCAAGTGCTCGGCCATCTCCTCGGCGAGCGGCCGGTTGGCCGTCCCGGCGAGGAGCAACAGCTGGCTCCGCGAGAGCGAGAGGTCCGCCATGGTGAGCCCTGCAAAATAGACGGCAAACTGCGCGAAGCCAAGGGCTTACTTCTTGAGCGAGCGACTCGCCGGCGTGACGCCATCCACGTCCCAAACGTTCATGCGGTACACCGTCGCGCCTTCGCCTCCCGCACCGGCGACGTGATGCACCAGGAAGCCCGAGGCCGTCGAATCGAACGCGAGCGTGAGGACCACGCCGTGGGCGCCGCGCACGGTGAGGCGCCGAACCGCGCGCGCCTTGGCCGAGTCGACAGCGGCGGGCGCCGCGAACCCCGCGGCCGTGATGGTCTTCAGCCGCTCGAGGTAGCGGGCGACGGCGGCAGAATCGGTTGCCTGCCCGTTCAACGCCCAGCGCTCGCCGGACCGCTTCAAGGCATAGCGGTCCGTCCCGCGCACCACGTCCAGCGCGACGATGCTGTCGGGCTCGAGCGCGGCGATCCGCTTGTCACGCCAGCCGTCCACGGGCCGATCCACGGCGGCGGCGAGGCGACCGAGCCAGAGATAGACATGTGTGTCGCCCGGGCGGCGGACGTACACGCGCTGGAAGTCGGTGGCGCGCGTCCCAATGATGAGCTCGAGCAGCGGCTTCCCGCCGCCGCGCAGGCGCAGCCACCGACCGGCCGCGCTGTCCACGCCGAGACGGGCGAAGGACGAAGGTGCTTGGGCCACGAGCTCGGGACGCGCGGTATCCGCGAGGGCCTGAAACACCTCGCCCACCGCGGCGAACGCCGCACGGTGGCCGCTCACGCTCCACGCCGTGGGCGACTGCTTGGCGAGCACGATCGAGTCCGTTCCCTTGACGACGGAGATGGTGTCCACGTCCGTCTGCGAGAGCGCGGGCAGCGCGAGCGACCCCGTCACCGAGTCCGAGCCGCGCGACAGCAGCTCGCTGCCGCCCCACAGGAGCAGCAGGACGACGAGACCGACGGCGATGAGCTTGAGATGCTTGGCGCTCATGCAGCGCTGCCCGCGGTGAGCGGCCGATACGTCCGCCGCGTCGTCCGACGGCGCCGCCACAACCGAAGGACTCCGCCGATCACGAGCAGCACCGGCACGCCGATGACGTTGCCGTACTTGACCGCGCTGCGCGTGGTGGCGCTCGTGAACACGAGCGGTGGCGGGGCGCGGTTCTTGGAGCGGATGCCGATCAATGCATCGTCCTGGGCGAGCCAGTCGATCGCGTTCTCGACGAACACGAGGTTCTCGGGGGCGTTGCGCGCGTACCGGTCGCTGGCGAAGTCGCTGCTCCCGACCACCACGAGACGGCCGCGCAGGGCTCCGTTCGTCGTGTCGCGCGGGAGCGGGGTCACGAGCAGCGCCACGAGGCGCGATCGCAGGCTGTCGCGGCTGAACGCGCGCGAGGGGTCGAGAAACGCCGTCGTCTCCTGCACGCCGCCGGCGCGGCTCGTGACCAACAGGGGCGTCACTGTCTTGAGCGGGGCGTGTGCGGTGTCGAGCTGGCTCGCCCACGGCAGCAGCGCGGCATCGAGATCGGCGTTCACGGGCGACGCCTTGGTGCTGAGTGCCCGCAGCCAGAAGGGATAGGGCACCAGCACCTGGCCGAATTGCGCCGGGATGCCGACCTGCACGTTCGACGCCAGGTCGTACACCATGTCCGAGGCGATCGAGACACCGTACGGTTTCAGCAGCTCGTTCCACCCGACGCGTCGCGAGACGGCGAACGGCGGCGCCTGCGGGGACAGCTGCAGCTGCATGCCTCCCGCCATCAGGAGCAGACTGCCGCCCCGGTCGAGGAATCCGCGCAGCCGCGTGACCTGGGCGTCGCTGAGCGAATCGGGCGTGCCGGCGACGACGATGACCCGGACGCCTGGAGCGATGGTCGTGTCGGCCACGCCGAATCCGCGCACGTCATAGTGGCTACCCAGCCGCTCGCGCAGCGCCTCGAAGCTGCGCTGGCCGCGCGCCGCCGCCGCGTCGCTGATCTCCCCGAACGCGATGGCCGCCGTCTCGGGGTGGGTCAGCGCCCGGATGTCGGACGTGAGCCGGTACTCGAGATCGTTGGTCTGCTGCACGAACGGGATGGTCTTCACGCCGTCGGCGTAGCGCACCGCCACGCCCAGGTAGCCCTCCTTCACCTGCAGCTCGGCCTGCCCCAGCACGTTGAACTGGACGGCCGGGATCCCGAGGGAGCGGGCCTCCTTCAGTGCGACGCTGTCGGCCGCCGGGTCCGCGATGACCAGCTTGACCTTGCCCCACCCAGCCGCGCGGTAGTCGCTCAGGAGATCGTCGACGTCGCGCTTGAGGAAGGCGACTTCGGGCGGCAGCGCCGCCGAAGCGAACAGCTTCATGGTCACGAGGTCCGGGAGGCCTTGCAGCAGCTGTCGCGTGGCGCGGGACAGCGTGAACGAATTCCCGGGCGTCAGGTCGATCCGGCCGCCGATGTGCCGTCCGAGCAGGTTCACCACGATCATCGCGACCGCGAGGAACGCGGTACCCAGCCGCAGCCGTTTGAGCGCCTCGCCTCGCGGCGTGGCCTTCCGGGACAGCAAGGCGAGATACGCGAAGACCAGAAACAGCGCGGCGAGCGTGACGAAATAGACGGCGTCGCGCAGGTCGATCACCCCGCGGCCGATCCCCGAGAAGTGCGACAACACGCCGAGCGACGCGGCGATCGCTCCGAGCTGGGGCGGGAGGCCCACGATCAGGGGATCGAGCCCGACGAGGATCAGCGCGAACATGACCGACACCGCGAGAATGAACGCCGTGATCTGGTTGCGCGTGAGGCTCGACGCCCACACTCCGACGCCGCCGAGCCCGAGGATCAACAGGGCCGCACCGACATATTGCGCGACCACGATCCCGAGCGGCGGCGCGGTCCCGAAAGCGAGGCCGAGCGGGATGGTGAGCGTGATGGCCAGCGCGAGCCACAGGAAAAGCAACTGGCCGACGTACTTGCCGAGCAGCAGCTCCAGCTCGCTGATCGGCTGCGCCAGCACCACCTCGAGGGTACCCGAGCGCGCATCCTCGGCGAGGGCGCGCATCGTCACCGCCGGGACGAGAAACAGAAACACCCAGGGCAGGAAGTCGAGCATCGGGCGGAGCGACGCGACGCCGTACAGGTCCAGCTGACGGAAAGAGAGGAAGCCGTTCACCGCGGTAAAGACGACCAGCAGAATGTAGGCCGTCGGCTGGTCGAACAGCGCCTTCAGCTCGCGCCGCGCAATGGTCCACGTCGTCCGCATCGTCAGTCCCCCCGCTGCGTGAGCTGCTGGAACAGCTCCTCGAGCGTGCCGGCCTGCCGGTGCAGCTCGTACAGCGTCCAGCCGCGGGCGTGCGCGAGCGCGAAGATCTCGGGTCGCAGGTCGCGCGAGCCGTCGGTGGTGAGCGTGACGGCGACCCGGCCGTCGGCTGCGGCCGGCGCCGGCGTCACCCGACGCACGCCGGGCAGCTGCCCGAGCGCCTCTGTGACACCCGCTCCGGCCGCCTCGACGGCGACTTCAATCGCCCCTGCCGCCTGCGCGATCAGCCGCTCCACGGGTCCATCGGCCACGATCTTCCCCCGGCTGATGATCAGGAGCCGCGAGCAGGTCTGCTGCACTTCGGAGAGCACGTGGGTCGAGAGGATGACGGTGCGGTCCTTTCCGAGCGCCCCGATCAGGCGGCGGATCTCGACGCGCTGGTTCGGGTCGAGCCCCTCGGTCGGCTCGTCGAGCACGAGGAGGTCGGGGCGATGCAGGATCGCCTGCGCGAGGCCGACCCGCTGGCGGAACCCCTTCGACAGCTCGGCAATCGGCCGATAGTAGACGGTTTCGATGCCGGTCGCCGTGACGGCGGCGTCCATCGCCTGCCGGCGGAGCAGGCCCGCCAGCTCCCGCAGGTCAGCGATGAAGGCGAGGTAATCGTGGACCAGCATGTCTTCATACAGGGGGTTGTTCTCGGGCAGATACCCGATGCGGCGCTTCGCCGCCCGCCCCGCGTCGGCGAGCGGGACGCCGTCGAGCGTGATCGTGCCGGTGTCCGGCTCGTAGTACTGCGTGATCATGCGCATGGTGGTGGACTTGCCCGCCCCGTTCGGACCGAGGAAGCCCACCACCTGACCGCGGTCGACCGCGAAGGAGACATGGTCGACCGCCGTCACGCCACCGAATCGCTTGGAGACGCCGTCGAGAGACAGCAAGGGCATAGGCGGAGAGATGGTAACAACCCCCCGCCGGTTTCTTCAAGCCCCCGTCCGGGGCCGTTTCTTACAGAGACTTAAGGAAGGCCACGAGCGCCGCGCGGTCGGCGGCCGACAGGGCCTCGAATCGGTCGCGCGCGCCGGAGCCCTCGCCCCCATGCAGCTCGATCGCCTGCTCGAGCGTGGCCGCCCGCCCGTCGTGGAGGAAATGCTCGGCGCCGCGCAGGTCGAGCAGCGGCTCCGTGCGGAAGTCCGCCGGGGTGGCGAGGCCGAGGCAGATGTCGGCCAGGCCGGCCCCCATGTCGTGCAGGAGGAGGTCGGTGTAGGCGGCGAACGTCCGGTTTCGCAACGCCGGCACGGGGCTGGCCCCGGTGCGGAGCGTCGGGATGTGGCAGGACGCGCACCCTACCTGGGAAAAGAGGTCGCGGCCGCGCCGCCCGTCCTTGCCGAGCTTCAACGGCGTCGGCGGCGCGAGGAAGCGCACGAAGTCGTCGGTGAGGTCTAGCGCGTCCTGGGTGATCTCGGGATCCGCCGCGGGGTCGACGCCCGCGGGGATCGGCTTGCCCCCGATGTCCTCCTCGGTCGGCTGCTGGGGGTTCGTGACGCTCATCTCCGCCGCGAACGCCCCCGCGTTGAACTCCCGCAGGGTGGGGACGAAGGCCTTGCGGCCGAACCGGCCGATGCGACCGTCCACGAAGCGGTTGGGCCGGCCTTTCACCCCATCGTGGTTCTGGTCGCCGGGGTCGGCGTAGGCGAGGAGAACAGAGTCGGGCACGAGGTCGAGCAGGCCGCGGCCGAAGACCACCGGCGACGTGCGCATCGCCCGCGCCGTGGCGGACGGCGGGAAGGGCTCCTCGTCGATGCCGAGGGCCTGCTTCAGGGCAGGCGTGGTGTGCTGCTGAATCACCGGCCCGCCTTCCTGTGGAAGCGGGTCGCAGACACCGCCGCGGAAGGCGGTGGCGTGGACTTCGACCTCGTCGCCGCGCCCGCCCGCCGGATTCTCGTGGCATTCGCCGCACCCGGTCGAGTTGAACAGGGGACCGAGCCCCGTCTCGGGTGTGAAGACGCTGTCGAACACGACCTTCCCCCGGTCAAACCGGTCGCGCTCCGCGCGCGAGAGCCCGCGGAGGGGGTCGCCGGGCTTCAACGGCTTCTGACAGCCCACGGCCAAGACCAGGACGGCGAGCGCAGCCCGCGGGCGGGTCACGGCGCACCGACCGCGAGCCTCTCGACCCGATCAGCGACCAGCCCGGCGGCGGTGCGGCGGCACTCGGCGCGGACGACGTCCCCGGGCTTCAGGTCGGCGAGGCGGGACGCCGCGCCGGCGGCCACGAGGCGTGTCGTCGGTGCCGTGGTCATCCGGACGACCCGCAGGGACATCCCGACGCCGGTGATGAGGTCGAGCGTCCCGGCCCGGGCATTGACGGCGCGCACGGTGCCCTGGTAGGTGTAGGACGGCGCGGGCTGCGCCGAGGTGAGCGCGCCCCAATCCGCTGGGGCGGAGGTGACGAGTGGCACCAGCAGGATGGCGGTGAGCGCAGCCGTCCGGACGTTACGTCGCATCGAGGCCTCCCGGGTCGCGTTGCTCTCGCATTGTAGGTGGTCAGAGGCGACGGCGTCAACCGTTGCCTAGGGCGCGAGCTTCTCGAGCTGCTCCGCCGCCCGGCCGACCACGCTGGTGTGTGCAGCCAGCGCTTGCGCGGTGGCCGCGATCTGCTGCTCGGCTTCCGACCAGTTTTTCTGCTCGATCGCCTCGCGCACGCCGGGGAGCGTCTTGACGCCGTAGCCGGTATAGAATCCGGGCGCGTAGATCTGGTGGCGGTACCAGGGTCGCCGTGGCAGACCCGCGGCGCTCATGAGCGCCCGCTCGCTCTGGCGCAGCGTGGCGTTCAGCGCCTGCACCTCTGGCCTTGCCAGCGCGGCCCCGCCGTTCCCCTGGGCTTTCGCGAATGCCCGCTCGTAGCGCTCCGCCGCCCGATTGAGCGCGTCGACCGCGTTGTCGAGCGACGCGAAGCTCAGATACGGCGGCAGCTCTTCCCGCGCGGGCGGGACCGACGGCTCGCGGGGATCTGCGGTCGCCGTGAAGACGCCCTCGTCGAGCTGGCGATTGCGCTCGCGCACGGTGTCCTGTTTCTCCTGCAGCAGCTTCTGCACCTCCTTCACGTAACGGCCCACCGTCTCGGCGAAGGCGGTGAACTGGTACGGCACGACCTCGGCGTCGGCGAGCCGCATCACCGCGGTACCGACCGTCTGGGCCAGGGCCCGGCCGTACACGAACGCCGTGTCGTCGAACGTCGTGTACCATTTGAAGTCGTCGTAGATCGAGTGATAAATACCCCCGCCGCCCTCGCCGCCGAAGCCGAGGTTCAGGGTCGCGACCCCGACGTGCTGCAGGAACGGCGTGAAGTCCGAGCCGGACCCGAGCGCATCGATGCGCAGGTCGGCCCGCTGCCGCGCCTCCTGCCGGAGGTCGGTCGAGCTCGCCCCGGCGATGGCGCGGAGCTGGGCCCGCTTCCAGGCGCTGAGCTTGGTCTCCGGATCTTCGATGTCCCGCGCCACGTCGTTGATGAACGCCTCGAGCGAGTGCGAGCCGCCGACGTCCAGGTAGCCCCGGTTGTTGGTGTCGCTGTTCAGGTACGCCACGGCCTTCGCGGCCAACTCGTCGGCGTGGGCCTCCACCCACTCGGTCGAGCCGAGCAGCGCGGGCTCCTCACCGTCCCACGCCGCGTAGATGATGGTGCGGCGCGGCTTCCAGCCCTGCTTGAGCAGCTGACCGTAGGCGCGTGCCTCTTCGAGCAAGGGCACCAGACCCGAAATCGGGTCCTCGGCACCGTTCACCCAGGCGTCGTGATGGTTGCCGCGGATCACCCACTCGTCCGGCGCGGCGGCGCCGGCAATGCGCGCGATCACGTCGTACAGCGTCTTCAAGCTCCAGTCGGACTTCACGCGGAGGTGCACCTTGGCAGGCCCCGGGCCGACGTGATAGGTGATGCCGAGCCCGCCGCGCCACTCCGCCGGCGCCATGGGCCCGCGCAGGGCCGCGAGCAGCGGCTGCGCGTCGCCGTACGAGATGGGCAGCACGGGGATCTTGGTGATGGTCGGCGCCTCGCTCACCGGCAGCCGCTTCGCGTCCTTGGTGGCTCCCACCCCCGGCGTGAGCGGGTCGCCGGGGTAGAGCGGCATGTCCATCACGCTGCCGCGCTGCACCCCGTCTCTGGGGCGCCATGGACCGCGCGGGTACACGTCGCCCTGCGTGTAGCCGTCGTCCCGGGGGTCCGAGTAGATGATGCACCCCACGGCGCCGTGCTCCGCCGCCACTTTGGGCTTGATGCCGCGCCACGACCCGAAGTAGCGCGCGATCACGATCGCGCCCTTCACCGACACGCCCATCCGCTCGAGCCGCTCATAGTCCGCCGGCACGCCGTAGTTCACGTACACGAGGGGGGCGGTGACGTCGCCGTCGATCGAGTAGGCGTTGTAGGTGGGGAGCTGCTCCGTCTGCTGGCTCGACGTCGGGTCACCCGGCACCGGCGGCTCCTGCAGCTTGGCGCGGAAGGTCGTGGGCGCGACGAGCTCGACGACGCGCTCTTTCGGGGTGGGGAACAGCACGTCGAACGTCTCGATGCGCGCGTCGAGCCCGAAGCTCTTGAACGTGGCGAGGAGCCACTCGGCGTTGTCCTTGTCGTACGGTGAGCCGACGTGGTGCGGGCGGGCCGACAGGCGGCGCATGTACTCGCGCAGCGAGTCGGGCGAGGGGATCGCCCGGAACTTGACCTCCCACTCGCGCTCGGCCTTCGCGGACTCAGCCGTGAAGCCGCGGAGGTCGCCGGTCGGGGCCGGGGCGAGGCCGAGGAGCAGGAGACCGAGACCGCAGGCGGCGATCCGACGGGCGGTGACGCGCATAACGAACGGAACCTCGTGGTAAGGTTGTGGGGGAAGCGGCTCTAGTATTCCAGCTCGTGCCGGGTGTACACCTCACCCCGGCGCACGACCAGCGCGATCTGGCGGACGTTGCGGATGTCGGCGAGCGGATCGGCGTCCAGCACGACCAGGTCGGCCGCGGCGCCTGCGATAACCGTGCCGGTGCTGTCGAGTCCGAGGGCTCGAGCCGCGGTAGCGGTCGCGGCGACGAGCACGTCGCGCGGCGCGAGGCCCGACGCCTGCATCGCCTCGAGCTCCATGAACACCGACGCCCCGTGGAGCGTGAGCGGGTTGCCGGCATCGGTGCCGAGCGCCACGGGAATGCCGGCATCGTGGACCCGTTTGAGGTTCGCCTGCGCCTGGGCGAAAGACCGCGCGGTTCGGGCGGTGCGCTCCTCAAGAGCGGCGGCGCCGGGGCGCCGCGCCGGAGCCACGGTATCCGTCGCGAGCGCCTTGGCGCGGGTCGCGGGATCCACACAGGCCAAGGGCTGTCGCTCGCTCGCGAAGCGCCGGGCGGCCACCTGGCGGTAGCCGTCGGGGACCGTGAGCGTCGGGACGTAGATCGCTCCCTCGCGCCGCGCGAGGGCGACGAACTCGTCGTCCACGGGAGCCGACCAGACCGAGTGCACCAGTACGCGGGCGCCGGCGCGCAGGGCGTCCTTCGCCTCCCACAGCCCCGTCGCGTGCACGATGAGGGGCAGCCCGACCTTGCGAGCTTCGTCACCGGCGGCGTGCACCAGGGCCGACACGCGCGCCGTGTCGGGCGGCTGGGGCGGCATGATGTACCACACCTTGATGGCGGCGGCGCCCCACGTCTTGTGCGCGCGCACCGCCTGACGGACGACAGCCTCGTCCGCCATATAGATGAACTGGCGTTGGTCGGGCAGGTTGAGCCAGAAGTCGATGGTCGAGAGGAGCGATCCGGCCGCCCGGACCCGCGGGGATGTGGTGCTGCGGGACGTCCGCTCCTGGAGCTCGAGGGTCCAGGGGTATCCGCCCACGTCGAAGACCGAGGTGACGCCGCTGCACAAATAGGAGCGGAAGAACCGTTCGGGTCGGGCGTGCAGCTCTGCCTCGACCAACTCGTAGGGGTAGCGATCCCGCAGGTCCAAGGCGTCGGGTCGGCCGTCGACCCAGCCCGTCTGGGAGAAGTGCACGTGAGTGTCGATCAATCCTGGGATGATCCACTTGCCGGTGGCGCTCACGGTGTCGGCGTCGGCCGGCACCGGGCAGGTGGCCCGCGGGCCCGCACACGCGATCCGGCCCTCACGCAGCACGACGACGGCGTTCTGTACCGCCGCCGCGGCGGTGCCGTCCACGAGCGTGGCCCCAACGATCGCGATCGGCGGGGGAACCGCGTCGGGGGTCGGGAATGCGGTCGTCACCGCGACCTTCCATCCTGCGGGCGTCCGGACCAGCACGCGCTCGCTCACGCCGCGCACGCTGCCGCTCGAATCCACCACGCGGTAGCGGTACACGCCGTACGCCACCTCCGGGGTCACGGGTACGATGCGGAAGTGCGTCGCCACGAGCGTGTCCGGCCAGCCGGCGCCGGCTCCCCGGGCGAACTCCTCGTATCCCTGGTGGAGCCCGTCCGGGCCCACGCGGGCGAGCGCCGGAGTCTGGAGATAATGGGAGAGATAGGCGGCGCGATCGCGCGCGTGGATCGCCGCGATGTTGGCGCGGAAGGCGTCGAGCGGCGCGCCCTGACCGGCGAGCGGAGCGGCGAGGAGCAGCAGGCCGAGGGCGGATGCGGCGATCGAACTCGCGGTCAGGCGCATGCGACGACCCTTGGGTGGTGGCTAGTTCAGGACGACGACTACAGGTGCGCAGCGCGGCGCCACCGCTCCGCGATCACGGCGTGTCCGGCGGGCGTGGGGTGGACGCCATCAGCGGCCCAGTATTCCGGCGCGCGTCGCCGCGACAAGTCATCGAACACCGGTTGCAAGGGGACGAACCGTGCCCCGGCGTGCTGCGCGACGCGCGCGGCCGCCGCCCGGCGCGCGTCGAATTCCGGAAACCAGCGGTCATCGACCGCGCCGCAACGCAGCACGAACGGCTCCAGCACCATGACCCGGACCTGCGGTAGCGCCCGTCGCGTCTCCACGAGCAGCGCGGTGTACTGGTTCTCGTAGTCCTCGACCGTGCCGGTGTAGCCGCCGCTCAGCTTGTGCCAGAAGTCGTTCACGCCCACCAGAATGCTGAGCACGTCCGGTTTGAGCGCCAGGGCGTCGACGGTCCAGCGCTGCTCGAGGTCGGGTATCTTGTTGCCGCTCACGCCGCGATTGTAGAACTGCAACGCGCGATCGGGATGTGCCGCGAGCGCAACTGCGGCGACCAACAGCGGGTACCCCGTGCCGAGGCCGCCCGCCACGTTCGCCTCTGCGCTGGTGCGATCGCGTCCGGCGTCGGTGATCGAGTCGCCTTGGAACAGGACGACCGTACCGTCGGCGAGGCGGGCGGGCAGCCGGTCGGCTGTCGCCACGGCAGGCAAGAGTGCGGCGCCGGCGAACGCGCCCGCGGCAGTCACGAACTCGCGCCGGCCGAGCTGATTGGTGAAACAGGGACCCGCGGCGACCGGACGGGTGATGAGACGCATCGGTTGGCACCTCGGGCCAAGGACGAGGTTCTTGGAGCGGATGGTTTTATCAGCTTGGAGGTGAATGTTCAAGGCCCGCCGGAAGCGTCTCCCGGACGTGCGCGGACCTCACCAGCCCTCAGGTGCCTGTGCGAAAGATGAGGCGGAGGACATCCGCCCGCGAGGCGTGCCGCCAGCGGCCGGGTTCGGGAGAACTCAGCCGATCGATCGCGAACACCCGTCGCGGGGGGGCGGGTGACGTGACGCGCAACGTCTCCACCGCGGCTTGGTGCAACAACGGTTTCAAGGGCACGAGCCGTCGGGTGCAGAGCGCGGCTTGACGATCGAGGCGCGACGCGAGAGCCGGTGCGCTCCCTCGGCCCAGGTACGTCGAGAGGTTGTGCTCGTACTCGAGGGCGTGGGCGCGGATCGCCACGGCCGAGGGGTACTGCCAGTCTTCGCTTCGCCCCAGCTCGTCGGCGAGACGACCAGCCTGCTGACCTATGGTGCGCAGAAGTGCGATCAGGTGGCTGCGGGTGGTACGCATACACCGGCGGACGTCGGCAAGCTGTGTGCCGGAGTTCGCGCGAACCGGCGAGGCTGCTTCAGGGCCGCGCCGTCGCGCGCGTGCATCGCGCATGCATGAAGTTTGTCGGGGGATGGTCCGTCGTGCGTGTGGCAGGCACGCCTCGTCCGCGGCACCTGATCATCAAGGCAGAGGAGCGAATTGGCCCCGGTGGACTCGAACCACCATTCCCAGATCCAAAGTCTGGTGTCCTGCCGTTGGACGAGGGGCCAGCGGCGTTGCAGCGTCCTAACTTAGCGCATGCCTCGACGGCGCGGCACCCGCATCCAGTCTTGAGCTGAGGCGCTCAGTTTTGGGTTTCCGACACCCGGAACCGAGCTTCTCGCTCGCAGGCGATGTCGCCGGCGACACTCCCTGCCAGTGTAGAGCGCAATGGGAGACGAGGATCCGAGCCGAACCGCGCTATCCGACGCCACGACCGGTGTAGACCCTGCGGGCGCAGCCGTGACTGGGTGGCGTCGCGGCGAGGCTCGAGTCGCCGGCGTTGCGGGCCCACCACAGTTGCGCGGACGGAGGTGGCGTTGTACGGTAGTGCCGAACACCACCCGAGGAGGTGGGGCCGTGAATCAACCAGACGGCCACAAGCGAAGCGAAGCTCTCTCTCGCCTCGGCGAGTGAGCGCTAAGCCCCCGAGGGTCTGCTAGGGCCTCTCGGGGGCTTCTGCTTGTCGGGAGGTCGTTCACGGCCCCAGCTCCACCCCCTGCGTCTGGCCGTGCCGCGTCTGTACGTCGTAGGCGCGGTTCCGCGCGCGGCCATCCGCCACGATCTGCTCGGCGGTGCGGGTCGCCTCGTCCGAGAGCCTCTCGCACGACGCCCTGCGAAGCGCCGTGAGCGCGGCCACCACCTCACGGGCATTGCGCTCGGCGATCGTCCGGTGCCCGGCCTCATGGAGCCGGACGGCCTTCAAGTAGGCCTGCCACGTCTTCAGGAGCTCGGCAGTTGCCGTCGGCGGTGGCTTCCAGCGGGGTAGGGTCACCGAGACGTTGAGCGTGACCTTCACGTCGCGCAGGGCACAGCTGTCTCCGCGCTGCGCCGTGCCGTAGGTCCACTCGAGGCTCCACACAGTCAACGCGTCGTGTGATGTGCCGCTCTCGTCCTTGGGGCCGAGCCGGCTGATCTGATTACGCAGCGCGCCGGCGCTCGAGCCATCGATGTCATAGTACTGCTCGCGGGCGGTGATCGCGGCACGCGGCGCGGTGCGAGCGAGGGCCGCGGAATCCGAAGCGGGGGTGGGTGTGGACGCCGGCTCGGGGGACGACGCGCAGGCGAGCGTGAGCAGCACCGTCGCGAGTATGGGTGGCCGCATGTCGGCGCTACGCCAACGTGATGTCCTGCTCGATCACCAGGTTCGTCGGCAACCCCTGGATCTCGAGCCGGGCCCGCGCTTTCAGGGTCTCGGTGCCTTTGAGCTTGCCGGCGTGCAACGCGGCGTCGACGCTCTTCTCGATCTCGCGCTGCGCGGTGACGCCGAAGTGCTTGAGAAACTTGCGCACGGACAGATTGAACGCTTCTTCGTTCATGGGGTCACCTTGAAGACCTGATCGTGCTGACGGGTGCGGTCGGCCACCTGGATGGCGACCTCGTCGCCGGCCTTCGCCAGCGGGACTTTCTGATGGTTCACTTCCATCGAGGTGATCTGCTCGGTGAAGTCGGTCGTGTGGCCGTGGAAGCGGATGCGGTCGCCGACCGCCAGCGCGCCCTCGGTCACGCGCACGACGGCGACACTCGGTCCTTTGAAGTAGTGGACGACGGTCCCGACCAGCTGCTCCGGCATCGGTCCTCCTCGCGTGCCTCGCCTACCACAATATGGTGCCGCCCCCCCGTCGGGGCTGCTACCCGAGGGCTACCAGCGCGGTCCATCGGGCCGGAGTGACTAAACGATGGGGTGAGATCGACCACCAAAACCACTGGCGCCACCGGCTCACCCGCGTGGTGGGCTCCTCAAGCTCCTTCGGGGGGCGCACGTGGCGCGCGGCCCACCCGAGGTACGCGCGCCGCGCCCGGAACCGCAGACCTCCTCCGTCCCCCGGTCGGTACTGCGCCCAGCCGATCGACCGGCAGAACCCCGCAGGTCCGAAATCGTCCGAGGCCAACACGTCTTCCAGGAAGACTCGCTGCGGTCCCCCCCAAGAGCGCAGCACGTCGTGCATCACCAGGATGCCACCAGGGGCGAGGTGGGGGCCAAACAGGGTGAGGTCCTGCTTCACGGCTGGGTACATGTGGTCACCGTCGATCCAGAGTAGCCGGATCGGCTGGCTCCAGTCGCGCGCTACCTCATGGGAGAACGCGCGGCGACAGTCCACAGCGTCCGCGACGCCCGCCCGCCGCAAATTCTCTTGGAAGTCGTCGTACGAAGACTTCTGAGCGCCGAGGTCGGGATCGGTTGCGGAGGGCGACGTGTGCGGGTCCACCGCGACCACGCGGCCGAGCCCGTAGTGCTGCGCCACGTAGGCGAGCCCGACCGTGGAGCGCCCCTTGAAGCTCCCGATCTCCACGATCGCTCCATCCACGGGCGCGCCGGCAGCGGCAAGCATCAGAAACAGGGCCTCCCGGTCGTCGAGGTACCCGGGAGTGACTCTGATGCGACGCAACCCCTCATCGCACACCGCCTGGAACCCGGCAAGATCCACGCTACCAGTATGCGGGCGTGGTCTCGCTGTTCGCAAACGCCCCACGCCCTCTCCGGTCGACCGCTTCCGTTTCCCTCCCGCCGTCGTATTCTACGAACGTGCCCCCCTCCGAGCCCGTCCGCGTCGTCGTGATCACGCCGGTCCGCAACGAGGCGTGGATCCTCGAGCGGTTCCTCACGGTGACCAGCAGATTCGCGGACCACATCATCATCGCCGACCAGCGCTCCACGGACGACAGTCGCGCCATCTGCCGCCGCCACCCCAAGGCCGTCGTCATAGACAATCCGACGGACGAGTACAGCGAGCGGGACCGGCAGCTCCTCCTGCTCCGCCACGCGCGCGCGCTCGTCCCGTCGCCGCGCATTATCCTGGCGCTCGATGCCGATGAGATCCTCGCGGCTAATGCGGTGAACTCGCCGAGCTGGCACCGGATGCTGGCCGCGCTGCCCGGGACCATCCTGTGTTTCGAGCGGGTCGATCTCTACGAGACGCCCGATCAGTGCATGCGGCATGACCGGCTCACGCCGCTGGGATACGTGGACGACGGCGCGGAGCACGCGGGACGGGAGATTCACAGCGTGCGGGTGCCGATTCCGGATTCCGCACCGCGTCTCCTCCTCCCCGACATCACGGTCCTCCATTACTCAGCGGTCCGGCCGAAAGCCCTCGCGGCGAAACTGCGGTGGTACAGCGTGCTCGAGAACGTCCGCGGCACCTGTCCCTGGGTGTTCAAGCGCCGCCTTCGCTATGCCATGCACGTCGACTTCACGGGAACGGGCCGGGTGGAGCCCTGCCCGGCGGAATGGCTCCGCGGCTGGGAGGATACGGGGATCGACATGCGCACCGTCGTGCAGGAGCAGTACCACTGGTACGATTTCGAGGTGCTTCGGCACCTGAACGAGCACGGCGCGCGGAAATTCTGGCTCGACGACATCTGGCGGTTCGATTGGGAGGCGTGCCGCCTCCACGCGAAGAGCCGAAACATCGCCGGCGTGCCGGACGCCCCGGTGAACGCACCGCCCCGCGCGCTGGTCGTCGCCATGCGCGTGCTGAGCGCGCTGCACCGCATCCAGCGGCGCCTCCGGCACCGGTTGACGGGCCGGTCCGGCCCCCGTTTCGCTTGACGCGCGCTGCTTGACCGGGGCTCGCAGAATCAAGCTCGCGCTTTCCTTCTGAGACCCTCTGCCGGCTCGGGACCCGGCGCGGCGACGGCCCTGGTGGTCGTCTTGATCAGCCGCTGGTGCTTCTCGCCCAGCAGCATGGCTGCATCGTCCCGCAGCCCTTCGTTCGCGTACACCGCGGCCACGGCGCTTCCCGAGCCGCAGAGCCTCACCCAATACGGATGCGTTCCGGCCAGTCGCTCGTACAGGACGCGCAGCGGCGGATGCTTCCCGAAGACGGGGATCTCGAAGTCGTTGCCGCCGAGTCGCCCGATGCTGCCCCACCCGCTGAACGCGTCGGCGTCGAGCAGCAGCGGCCCCCGCGGCGCGGGTTCCGGATGCATTTCGTCCCACCAGCCGTACGCATCGGGCGTGGCGACGCTGAAGGGCGGGAGCACCAGGGCTACGAGCGCGGGCGCGGCGGGGGGGGCGGGGACCCGGAACAGCCGCTCGCCTCGGCCCCACGCGAGCGCCGCAGGCGCCCCGCTCGCGAAGAACGCGACGTCGGCGCCGAGCCGCGTGGCGAAGTGGAGCAGCTCGTGGCGCGGGACGGCGTTACCAGCGAGCGCGTTCACCGCATGCAGCGCGGCCGCCGCGTCGCTCGATCCGCCGCCGAGGCCCGACCGCACGGGAATCCGTTTCGTCAGCTCGAGCGCGACGCCGAACTTGTGCCCGGTGGCCTCCAGGATGGCGCGCGCGGCCCGCACCGCGAGGTTCTGCTCCGGCGGCCCCAGCTCGGGTCCGTGCACCGTCAGCGCGATGCCCCCCCCGCTGGCGGTGCGCGTCACCACGAGCTCGTCCGCCAGGTCCAGCAGGGTGAACGCCGTCTCGATCTGGTGATAGCCCGCCGGCGCTTCGCGCGCGAGAATGCGGAGCAGGAGGTTGACCTTGGCGTGCGCCGCGATGCGGAGCCGATCCTGCGGGGCCACAGGTCAGTCTTCCGCCGCGGCCGCGCTCCGCAGCTCGGCGAGACGGAGGCGCATCCGCGAGAGCGAAGCGAGTCCGAGCAGCGTGATCGGAAAGAAGGTGCCGATGTGGTAGGCCACCGCGAAGCTCACCGCCCGGGTCGCGTCCACACCGTAGATCGCGAGCGTACCTCGCGTCGCCGCCTCGAACACGCCGACGAACCCCGGGGAGGACGGCAACGCGACCCCGAACCCGATGACCCCCTGCAGTACCAGCGCGCCCTCCGGCGGCACCGGCAGCCCGAACGCCCGGAAGCACACGGCGAACGCTGCCGCGTTCACGAGCCACAGGAAAAGCGACCACGCCGCCACGCCCAGGAAACGGCCGGGGCTCTTCAGGACGTCGAGCCCAGCGACGAGTCCTTCGGCGAGGTGGGTGACGCGATCGGCGAGGTGCGCGGGAAGCACCGCGTGGGCGACCCGGCCGAGCAGCGCGATCCATGGGGCGGGACGGTGGACCACGAGCAGGGCGATGACCAGGATTCCCGCGAACACCCCGGCGCCCGCCGTCGCCAGCCCCGCGAGCCGCACGCCGCCGATCATCGCGTCGCGCGGGAACGAGGGGACGAAGAGGGCCACCGTGAACAGGCCGACAAGCATCAACCCGTCGAACACACGCTCTACCGCGATCGAGGCGAGGGCCGTCGTGAACCGCACCGACACCCCCTGCCGCACGGCATACGCGCGAGCGAACTCGCCGGCCCGCACCGGGAGCAGGTTGTTGGCCATGAATCCGATCGCCGTGGCATGCCATAGCGACGCGAGCGGCAGGGGGCTGCCGCTGGCGCCACGCAGGATCAGCCGCCAACGGACGGCCCGGAGCGGGAAGGTCAGCGTGGCGAGCGCGATCGTCGCCACCATGAGCGAGGGGTTCGCGCGCCGCAGGTGAGCGATCAGCGCGCGGGCGTCCACGCCGTGCAGCGCCCAGGCGAGGAGGCCGAGAGTGACCACCAGCCCCACGAGCCACGCCTGCCTCCAGCGCGAGGCCAAGGCGCGACTAGGGGCCGGGCTCGAAGGCGAGGGCAACGAGGTCGCAGACTTCTTCGACGAGCTCGCGGAGCGCGTCGCCCGACACCTGCTTCGCTGTGGCGCGCAGCTCCTCGGCCCGCCGGAGCGCGCGCTCGCCGCGGTACAACAGGGCGCGCACATCCACGGCGGACGACGCGGAAGCCGGGAGCCCTGAAGGAGTCCCTGACGGTCCCGGGGAGCGGGGAGCGGGGGCTACCGGCGCGCGCTCGGCGCCGGCGAGGAGTTCCGCCAGCGACGCCGGGCCGATCCCTCCCACCGCCAGCCGCTGGTAGGCGGCCCACGACCCCACGAGGTCGGGCGTTTCGGGGATCGTCTGATCGGCCCGCTGCGTGGGAGCGGGGGTGGGGGTGGGGGTGGGGGTGGGGGTGGCTTTCCCGACGGGGACTACCGGCGCCGCGACCGGGGGCGCTGCCGGCTTCGGCGCGGGCGCGCGACGAGGAGCAGGAGCAGGGGCGGCGCCCGGCTGGATGGTCCGGAGCGCGGCGGTGAGGGCGTCGAGCTCGGTCGCGAGCGCTTCCTCGTCGCCGGTGCCCGAGCGCGCGAGGACGTCGCCCGCACGCCGCAGCTCGGCGGCGAAGGCGGCCGGGCTGTTCACGGCGATCCCCGAGGCCACCGCGTCGCGCCCGGCCATCGCGAACTGGGCCACGCGGTCGGCGAGCACGCCGCCGCCCGCGTTCGCGAGCGCGCGGAAGGTGGTGCCGAGCGTGTGGGCGCGCAGCTCCCGCTGGGTGGCGGAGGGGGCGCGCTCGAGCGAGTCCGCCGCCTGACGCAGGTGCTCGCCGTGGCTCACGAGCTCCAGCTTGCCGAGCGTAGACGGGCGCGCCGCAGGGACGCCGCGCGACACGATGTGGGGGCCTGAGTCGCTGTAGTAGAGCGAGCCAATCGAGACGGCGTCCGGCTCGCTTTCCATGAACTTCACCAGCAACCCGGCGAACTGCCGGAAGTCCGCCCCTTCGGGGTCGGGTCGGCCCCGCTCGGCGACTTCGCGGGCGGCGCGGGCGATCGCGCTCCCCGCGACCTGGAACAGCTCGCCAACGCTGGCCGGGGGCTCGAGTCCCGAGCGCGACAGCTCGCCGATGGCGCGCTCGATTCCCTCGAGGAGGTCGGGGAGCGGCGGCAGGTCGTTGAGGGCCGCGAGGCCGCGCAACGGCTGGAGCGCGCGCATGACGTGCTGGAGCGGGTCGTGCCCCAGCGGGTCGGCCCGCAGCGCCTGCGCCGCCCGCTCCAGCGTGCCCGCGATCGCTGCGCCCTCGCGCGCCACGAATGCCCGCGCGCCCGCATCGAGCCCCAGGGCTTCCACCGCGCGGATCTGCGCCGACGGCCGGCCCGCGAGCTGCTCGAGCTGCTGTGCCAACGCCTCGGCTTTCGCGGTGTCGGCATCGGTCCAGGTGCCCGCCCGGCGCACGAAGATCTTCAAGTCGTCCACGCCGCGGAGGGCGATCTGCTGGGTTTGGGGATCCCAGGCGCGCCGTCCTTCGCGCACCGCGCGCGCCAGGGCCTCGAGCCCGGCGGCGGTGCGCGCGATCGCGTGCTGGTTCGCCATGAGGGCGCTGCCGCGCAGCGCCCGGGCCAGTCGCACGATCTCGTCGGCGCTGGGGTTGTCGCCCTTGGCCAGCATGCCGTCGAGCCGCTCGAGATACTCCCCCGCCTCGAGGGCGAAGAAGTCCGACATGCCGAGGGGCTTCGGGGACTCGGTCATAGGGCTACCAAGCTAAGGCTTCCTGGCCTCATCGACCAACTGCCGCATGCGCCGCACCGCTTCTTCCATTCCCAGAAAGATCGCGTTGCTCACGATCGAATGCCCGATGTTGAGCTCCTCGATGTCGCGGATGGCGGCGACGGGCTGGACGTTGTCGTAAGTGAGACCGTGCCCCGCGTGCACGGCGAGGCCGCGCGCGCGGGCGTGGGCGGCCGCGCGTCCCAGCGCGCGGAGCGCGGCGTCGCTCTTCCGCCAGGAGCGGGCGTAGCGGCCGGTGTGCAGCTCGACCGCGGGAACGCCGAGCGCGGCGGCGCGATCGATGGTCCCGGGGTCGGGGTCGATGAAGAGACTGACGCGCATGCCGGCGGCGGTGAGGCGTTCCACGGCGGTGCAGACCTTGCGATTCGCGCCACGCAGCGCGAGACCGCCTTCGGTCGTGATCTCCCGGCGCTGCTCGGGGACGAGCGTCGCCTGAAACGGCTTCAGGCGGGCGGCGAGCCGCACGATCTCGGGTGCCGCGCCGAGCTCGAGGTTCAGCACGGTGCGCACCGCGGCGCGGAGCGCGCGGACGTCGGCGTCCTGGATGTGGCGGCGATCCTCGCGCAGGTGCACGGTGATGCCGTCGGCGCCGCCCTGCTCGGCCGCCGCGGCGGCACGCACGGGATCGGGCTCGTCGGTGCGGCGCGCCTCGCGCACCGTCGCGACGTGATCAATGTTGACGTAGAGCCGCATGCCGTCTTACCTTCGGTTCACTCCGCCCATACTCGAGGTATCGTCCGTGAGACCACGACTGACCGTGCTCGTCGCGCTGGGCTGCCTCGCGTGCGGTGGGGGAGCCGCCCCGGGGAAGCTCGCACCGCAGTCGCCTCAGGAGACGCTCGCGCAGTTCATGTCAGCGGTGAAGGGGAACGATCTTGAGCGCATGAGAACCCTGTGGGGCAGCGAGCGCGGGCTCGCCGCCGACCGGATGAAGAACACGGACCTCAACCAGCGGCTCACCGTCCTCCAGATCTATCTGAACCACGTCGGCTACCGCGTCGTCGAAGGCCCGCTCCCCGTGCCGAACAAGGAGGACCGCCGGGTCTTCCGCGTGGAGCTGCAGCGCTCGACGTCGTGCACGGTCGTCGTGCCGCTCGAGGTCGCGCGCACGAAAGGTGGCCGCTGGCTGGTGGTCGGGACGGATCTCGCCACCATCCCCAATCCGGCGGCGCCGTGCAAGGCTTGACGCCGCGGGAACTTGGCGAGCCCGCCAGGTGTTGATTTACTCGGTCAGCTCCACCAAGATGCCGGCCGTCGTCTTCGGATGCACGAACGCGATGCGCCGGCCGCCGGCGCCGCGCCTTGGCACCTCGTCGATGAGACGGTATCCCGCCGCCCGGCAGCGCTCGAGCGCCCGGTCCAGATCCGGCACGCGGTAGCAGATATGATGGATGCCCGGCCCGCGCTTGGCGAGGAACTTCGCCACCGGGCCGTCCGGATCGCGGGGCTCGAGGAGCTCGACTTGGACGTCGCCCAGCGGCAGGGCGACGATCGTCGCACCGTCGGCCGTCTCGGGGCGCCCCGGCTCGAGGCCGAGGACGTCGCGATAGAAGCCGAGAGCGGCGCCGATGGACGTAACGGCGACGCCGATGTGGGCGACGCGGGCGGGTGAATCGCTCATGACGCCTGTCAACATAACGATTGCACCAGAGGGAGTGGAGAGGTCATGGCAGCGGAACATTTCACGGCCGTCACGGACGCCACGTTCGGATTGGAGGTCGAGCAGCACCAGGGGCTCACGATCGTGGACTTTTGGGCAACGTGGTGCGGGCCGTGTCACATGGTGGCGCCGATTCTGGACCAGCTGGCAGGGGAGTATCAGGGGAAGCTGAAGGTCGCCAAGGTGGACGTGGACGCCAATCAGAAGACGGCGATGCGCTTTAACGTTCGCTCGATTCCGAGTATTCTATTCTTCAAGGACGGGCGACACGTGGATACGCTGGTGGGCGCGTACCCGAAGCCGGTCTTCGAGCAGAAGATCCAGCAGCATCTGTCGTAGCATCCTCCTCGGAGGACCATGCGCGCGAGCACCGCTCGCCTGATGAATTCGCCGGTGCGCCTCGCGGACCTGACCTTCCCGCAGGTGAACCGGCTGATTCATCGCACCCGGCTCGCGTTCATCCACCTCGACAACCTCCTTGCCTTCGGCAAGCGCGACCGGGACGGTCGCGTCGACGGCTACATCACGGCCTATCTGCCGGATGAATGCCTGCTGCTGTTCTTCCGCAAAGGCGAGGCCGTGAACGCCGCGTCCCTGCACACCACCGGACGACAGGTCATCACCATCACGGAGGCGCTGAAGCGGATGCGGGCCGAAGTCGAGCGGGGGGAGCTCGCCTACTCGGCCGCGCCGATGGAGCAGCTCGCCTGGATGTATCAGTCGTGCGCGGCGCCGGTCGAGATGCGCACCGTCGACCCGTCGCAGCCGGGCGCGTTCTTCGCGGCGTTCGCGCGGGACAAGACCAGCGGCATCCTCGAGCTGACGTCGAACGCGCGCGTGTCGTACGTGCGGTTCGACGGCGGACGCTACGCCAGCGGCTACTTCTGCGACAAGCCGGACGTGATGGCCATTCCGAAATTTCTCGAATCGCAGTTCCACGCCGTCGCCGACCGGCACACGCCCGTTCTCACGGCGGCCGTGTTCCCCTACGTCGCCGATCTGCCGCAGCAGGCGCCGAACGCGCTCATCAACACCTACCGCGAGCTGTACTGGCGCATCGTCGACGAGGTGGACAAGGAATTTCCGGGCGAGGCGAAGCGTCGGGCGCAGAAGGTGAGCGCGGGGCTGGTGGATGCGCACAGGGCGATCACGATCCTTTCGGCACCGCGCGGGACGGACACGCCGGACTCCGTGGTGCAGCCGGAGGAGCTCTCGAATGCCCTCACGGATTGGTCGCTCCAGCTGCTCGAGGGCGTCGAGGTGATGATGCCGGGGACGGCGCCCAAGATCCTGCGCGAGGCGACGCGCGAGCACCGCTACGTCCTGCAGTCGGCGGGCTACTACGGTCGCCTGCCGTGGCCGGTCTCGTGGTGAGATGGCGGGCACCCTGTACGTTGTGGCCACGCCGCTCGGCAACCTCGAGGACCTCTCGCCCCGCGCGGCCGCCACGCTGACGCGGGCGGCCGCCGTCGCGGCCGAGGACACGCGCCACACCAAGCCACTGCTCGCCCACGTCGGCTCGCGCGCCGAGCTCATCAGCTTCCATGCGCACTCGAGCGACGCGGCGCTCCGCCGCATCCTCCATCTGTTGGCGAGCGGCAAGGACGTGGCGCTCGTGACCGACGCCGGGACGCCGACGGTGAGCGATCCCGGCGCGGTGCTCGTCGCCGCCGCCCGCGAGCGCGATATCCCCGTGATCACCGTGCCGGGGCCCACCGCCGTCGCGGCCGCGCTGTCGGTCTCGGGACTCGGCGCCGATCGCTACCTGTTCCTGGGCTTCGTCCCGCGCAAGGGCGCGGAGCGGCGGCGCCTGCTCGACGTGGTGGCGAAGAGCGAGTGGACGGCGGTCCTGTTCGAAGCGCCGCCACGCGTCGCGGAGCTGCTCGCGGACCTCGCGGCGGCGTGCGGCGCGGCGCGACCCGCCGCGGTGGCGCGGGAGCTGACCAAGCTGTTCGAAGAGACCCGCGCCGGGACCCTGGCCGAGCTCGCGGGTTACTACGCCGAAGCGCCCGCCCGCGGCGAGGTGACGGTGATGGTGGCGGGCACCGGCAAGCCGGCCCGGGAGGACCGCGCCCCTTCCCCCGACCCCGAGGCCCGGGCCCGCGCGCTGCTGGCGCAGGGAATGACGCGCCGCGACGTGGCCGAGCAGCTCGCGGCGGAGATGGGGATCACGAGAAACACGGCGTACCGGTTGGTGAACGAGCTGTGAGAGCCCTGGCGGTCGTTCTGTGGATCCTTTGGCTTCCCGTCGCCGACCCGCTCCGAGAGTGCGGAATGCGGAATGCGGAATGCGGAGTTGCAAAAGACGGTTCGACCCCGCTTGCCCGCCCATCGGCTCGACGATTGGCCGATACATTCCGCACTCCGCATTCCGCACTCCGCATTCGTTCTTCGACTCTCACCATCGGCCGCCTGCACTACGACGGCGGCGGCGACTGGTACGCCGGCCCCTCCGCGCTGCCGAACCTCCTCGCGGCGCTCCGCCAGCGCACCGCGCTCGCCGTCGCCGAGCGCGAGCGCGTCGTGACGCTCACCGGCCCCGAGCTGTGGGACGTTCCTTACGTCTTCATGACGGGACACGGGAACGTGCGCTTCTCGGACGAAGAGGTGCAGCGGCTGCGGCGCTGGCTCGAGCAGGGGGGCTTCCTGCACGCCGACGACGATTACGGCATGGACAAGTCGTTCCGCCGCGAGATCGCGCGCGTCTTCCCCGATCATCCCCTGGTTGAGGTCCCGTTGAGCCACCCCATCTATCACCTGGTGTACGATTTCCCCAGGGGCCTCCCCAAGATTCACGAACATGACGGGCTGCCGGCGCAGGGGTTCGGTATCTTTTTGGGCACCCGGCTGGTCGTGTACTATTCCTATCAGACCGACCTGGGCGACGGGTGGGAGGATCCCGACGTTCACCATGATCCTCCGGAGCTTCACGAGGCGGCACTACGGATGGGGGTCAACCTGTTCACGTACGCCGTGAGCGCCACGCGGTGACCGACACGGCGGCTCGGCTGCGGCGGCTCGGTGGGCCGCACGCGCGCGCCCGCGCCGGAGCGGTGCTGCTCACGAGCGCGGGCGTCGCGTTTGCCATCGCGGGCGCGGGGCTGACGCTCGCGCCGCGCGTCGCGGCGGTCGTGGTCGCGTGGCTCCTGATCGCAGGGCTCGCCGGCGCGGCGGTGTCGCTCGTGCGCCGGGCGGGACGCCCCGCCGCGCCTGCCGCCGTGGGACGGCTGGTCGAGACGACCGCCGGCACGCGCGCGGGGAGTGTGGTGGGAGTGCTCGCGCCGGCGGCGAGCGCCGGAGCGAGCGCGGAGCTCTTGGCGCTGGCGGACGCCCGCGCGGCCGCGGTGGTCGAGCGCGCGGCGCCGGCGGTGGGACGGCTGTTGGCCCGCGGCACGCGGGCGTCGCTCGTGGTGGGTGCAGGCGCAGCGGCGGTCGGCGCCGCGCTGTTCGTAGCGTCGTCGCCCGGCGCGGGGCGGGCGGCCGCGTTCTGGCATCCGCTCCGCGCCATCGTCGACGCGCGCGCGCCGGTGCGTCTCACCGTGGACCGCGCGACCGTGCGCCGGGGTGACAGCGTCACAGTCACGCTCGCCGTGCCCGCGGCGACGCGGGCCATCCTGTGGACACGCGGCCCGGGGGAGCCGTGGCGCCCGGCCCCGGTCGCGCTCGATTCGTTCGGCCGCGCCACTCGGCGCATCGGCCCGCTCGAGTCCGATCTGTATCTGCGGGCCTCGAGCGGGAGCCGGCGCTCGGTCGCGCGCCGTGTCCGCGTGGCGCTGCCCGCGTTCGTTGCCGGCCTCGAGCTGACGGCGCGGTATCCCGAGTACCTCGCCCGTCCCGACGAGCCGCTCGTTCCCGGCCCGGACCTGGTGCCGATCCCCGAAGGCACGGTGATCCTCACGAGCGGCACGGCGAGCGTCTCGCTGGCGGCGGCAGCGTGGCGTCGGGGGGGGGCCGGAGTAGGGGAGGGACGGGCGCGCCTCACCGTGCATGGGGCTCGGTTCTCGGGCCGGCTGGCCGCTCCGCCGTCCGCCTCCGGCACCTGGCGGCTCGAGCTCGCGACGGCGGATGGGACGCCGCTCGAGGGCGACGTACTCGAGCTGCGGCTGCGCGTGGTGCCCGATTCCGCACCTGTGGTGACGGTCCCCGTCCCGGGCCGCGACACGACGCTGCCGCTATCGCTCAGGCAACCGCTCGTGATCGACGCGCGGGACGATCACGGTTTGACCCGGCTCGAGGTGGTGAGCTGGCGCGTGAGCCAGACGGGAAAGGTGGGAGCGGCGGTGCGCGAGTCGCTGGACGTGTCGGGCGCGGGCGAGCGGGCGATCGTTCAGGGAGATCTCGACGCGGAGAGACGTGGGCTCTTGCCGGGCGACACGCTGCGGCTCCGCGTCGAGGCGTGGGACAACGTCCCCGCGCCCCGCACTCACGTGGGGCGGAGCGAGGAGATCGCGCTGCGGCTGCCGAGCCTCGAGGAGTTGCGCGCCGCGACCCGCGCGGCTGCGCGGGACGTCGCCGGCGCGGCGGACTCGCTCGCGCAGGCGGAACGCGAGCTGGGGGCGCGGACACGGGATCTCGCGCAGCAGCGCTCCCGCGACGCGGCCGGGACACGCCGCGCCGCGGACGGGCGGGACGGACCGCTTCCCTTCCAAGCGACGGAGCGCGCGCAGGCCGTCGCGCGCGAGCAGGAGGCGCTGCAGCAGCGGGTCCAGGAGCTGTCGCGCGCGGTGGAGGAGATCACGCGGGCGGCCCAGGCCGCCGGGATGGGCGACACGGCGTTCCTGGCGCGGCTGCGCGAAGTCCAGGACCTGCTCCAGCGCGCGGTAACGCCGGAGCTGGCGGCGCGGCTGCGGGAGTTGCAGGAAGCGCTGGCGCGGCTCGACCCGGAGGCCACGCGCCGCGCGCTCGAGCGCCTCGCCGAGGCGCAGCAGCAGCTCAAGGCCGAGCTCGAGCGCAGCGAGGAGCTGTTCCGCCGGGCCGCCGTCGAGGGGGCGCTCGCGTCGCTCGCGGCCGACGCCGAGGACCTGCGGCGGCGCCAGGGGGAGTGGAATCGCGAGGACGCGCCGCGGCCCGACGGCGCCGGCGCCGCGCGCCAGCGCACGCTTGCCGACCGCGCGGACTCGCTGGCGCGAGGCATCGAGCGGGTCGCGACTGACCTCCGCGCGGGCCCCCGCACCCCGCTCGCGGTGCCGCAGCAGGCGGCGCGCGATGCGCGAGCGGCGATGCAACGCGCCGCGCAGGCCGCGGACGACGCTCGGCCTGCGGCCGCTGCCGCCGCGGGGACCGATGCCGAGCGGCAGCTGGCGGGTGTGCCCGAGGCGCTGCGCGGCCAGCGTGACTCGCTGGCGCGGGAGTGGCGCGGCGAGACGCTTGCGGCGCTCGACCGGGCGCTGTCGGAGACGGCCGCGCTCGCCCAGGGACAGGAGCGGGTGGCCGACGCGCTGCGGCGCGGCGAGGCGGGCGGCGCTACCCGGTCGCGGCAGGCGGCGGTTGAGGAGGGGACCGACGCGGTGGCGCGCCAGATCCGCGAGGCGGCCGGGAAGCATGCGCTCGTGTCGCCGCAGCTCGACGCGGCGCTGGGCTATGCGAAGCGACAAATGGCGGCGGCGCGCGCCGAGCTCGAAGACGCCGACCCCAACGCCTCCGAGGCGGCTACCCTCGCCGACGACGCGGTCGACGCGCTCAACGCCACCGCCCTGGCGCTCGCCCGCAGCCGCAGCCAGGTGGCGGGCGGGAAGTCGGGGAGCGGGTTCGCCGAAGCGGTGGAGCAGCTGGCGCGCCTGGCGCGCGATCAGCAGGGGCTGAACGGTCTGGCCCAGGGCTTGTTCCCGCTGATGGGGGTGAGCGGCGAGGCCATGCTACAGCGGCTCCGGGCTCTCGCCGCCCGCCAGCGCGCCCTCGCGGAGCAGCTCGAGCGGCTCCAGGCCGGGGGCGCGAGCGCCGCCGCGGGTCCGCTCGCGCAGGAGGCGAAGGAGCTCGCGCGTCAGCTCGAGGCCGGGCGCCTCGACCAACAGACCATCGAGCGCCAGCAGCGACTGTACCGCCGATTGCTCGACGCTGGCCGTACGCTCTCGAACGACGAGCCTGACGAGACCAAGGAGCGCGTCAGCCGCTCCGCGACCGGCGACAGCGTTCACATCCCCGACATCCTGAAGCCCGGGGCGACGGGCGCGGGCCCGCGGCTCCGCTACCCCACCTGGGAGGAGCTCCAGGGTCTCACCCCCGAGCAGCGTCGCTTGGTGCTCGAGTATTTCCGCAGGCTCAATGCACCTCCCTCCCGGTCGCCCTGAGTCCGCGGCTGAAGCCGCGACTCGGCAGTTCCCGCTGAAGCGGGACTCGGCCGGTTTACCGGCACATGCCGAGCCGCGGGTTTACCCGCGCGTTCGGGGCCGGAGCCCGTGGTGGCTGGCCGTCTGCTCAGTGGTGGTCCTCGCTGCCCGCTCGCTGCCGGGGCAGGCCATCGGCCAGGGCTTCGAGCTCGAGCGCGCCGGCCAGTACGAGCAGGCCGCGGGAATCTATTTCGCCACCCTGCGGGCCGATCCGACCAACCTCTCGGCGCTGCTCGGGCTCGAGCGCGTCTTGCCGCCGCTCAATCGCCTGGGGGAGTTGTTGCCGGCGGCCCAGCGGGCCGCGGCGGCGAGTTCCAACAACGTGGCGCTGCGGGGAGTGCTGCTCCGCACGTACGTGGCCCTGAACGAGCCCGACAGCGCGCGGCTGGTGGCGCTCCGGTGGGCCGCGGCCGCGCCGCGCGACGAGGCTCCGTACCGCGAGTGGGCCATGGCGCTCGAGGACGCGCACCGCCACGCGGCGGCGCGCGACGTGCTCCTCGTCGGCCGGCGCGCGCTCGGCCGGGCCGGCGCCTTCGGGATCGAGCTGGCGGAGCTGAGCAAGCTCTCGGGCGACTGGGAAGGCGCGGCGCGCGAATGGGCGGCGGCGTTGCCGGACGCGCCGGCGCAGCTGCCGAACGCGGCGAGCGCGCTCGCCGAGGCGCCCGACGCGCAACGCGAGCGGATCGCGCGGCTCCTGACCGCCGGGACGCCGTCGCCGCTCGCGCGCCGCCTGGCCGGCGAGCTGCTGCTGGGCTGGGGGCAGGCGCAGCGCGCCTGGGCCGCGTTCGAGCCGAGCGTCGTCACACCGTCCGCGGATGCGGCGTTCGCGCTGCGGCGCTTCGCCGACCTCGCGGGCGCCCGCAGCACGCCCGACGCCCGCCGGGTGCGCGCGCTCGCGCTCGCACGCTACGCCGACCTGGCGCCCGGGCCGGGAGGGGCGGCGGCCCGGGCGCGCGCCGACGCGGCGCGCGCGTTCATCGAGGCGGGCGATCAGGTGGCCGCGCGTGCCGTGCTCGAGCGCGTCGCTCAGGACTCGAATGCGCCTCCCGATGCCCAGCGGCTCGCGCAGCGCACCGTGGTGGAGGCCCTGATCGAGGGGGGACAGCGCGACGCGGCGGCCCGGCAGCTCGCGACCAATAGCCGGCTGTCCGCCGACGACCGCGCGAGTTTACGCCTCCAGCTGGCACGCGCCCAGGTCGTGGCCGGGGAGTTGGACCGCGCCGACGCGGAGCTCGCGCGCGACTCGAGCGTCGAGGCGCTCGCGCTCCAGGGGTGGATCGCCCTGTATCGGGGGGGGTTGAGCGACGCTCGACGGCTGTTCCGCGCCGCGGGGCCGTACGCCGGAGACCGGCGTGACGCGACCCAGCGCACGGTGATGCTCGCGCTGCTGCAACAGGTGCCAATCGACTCGTTCCCCGAGCTCGGCCGCGCCTTGTTGGTGCTTGCCCAAGGCGACTCGGCGCATGCCGCCGAGGCCCTACGGCTTGCGGCTGGGCGTCTGGCAACGGGGGAGGGTGGGGAAGGGGGTGGGCGGCCGGACCTCCTGCTCCTGGCCGGGCGTGTCGCGGCCCGGCTTGACTCCGCGCAACAACGGACCGCGCTCGCGCTGTTCGACGAAGTCGTCCGGACCGCCGGGCCGGGCGCGGCGGCGCCCGCCGCCGAGCTCGAGTGGGCCCGGCTGCTCGAACGCCGGGCGCAGACGGCGGAGGCAATCCGGCATCTCGAGCACTTGATTCTCACCTATCCGGGTAGCGCGGTCGTGCCCGAGGCGCGGCGCGAGCTGGAACGGGCGAAGGGAGCGATTCCGCAGTCATGAAACGACGAGAGTTCGTACAGACGGTCGGGCGGACGGCCGGACTGGCGGTCGGAAGTGACTTGCTTGGCTTCCGTCCGCCCGTCCGCCTGTCCGTCAGTCCGTCCCTTCTCATCCCTATGGACGACTCGCAATCCGATCACCTCAAGGCATACGGTGTCGCCTACCGTGTGGTACAGGCAGGAATCAAAGCAGAGTGGCTGCTGAACTACCGCGGCGGATCGTTCCTGCTGCCGGACGGGCCCGCGATCCGGCGTGACGCGGCGCTCGCGGGCGTGAGCGTCGAGCCGGTGGACGGCAGCCGGGTCACGGCCATCCGCGGGGAGATCGAGGCGAGCAACATGGACGCCGTGCCGCTCGAAAAGGCGCCCAAGGTCGCCGTGTACGTGCCCCCCAACGCGCCGCCCTGGGACGACGCCGTCACGATGGCGCTGCAGTACGCCGGGATTCAGTTCGACAAGGTGTGGGATTTCGAAGTGCTCGGCGGGAAGCTCGCGGGCTACGACTGGCTGCACCTGCATCACGAGGACTTCACCGGACAGTTCTCGAAGTTCTACCTCATCTACGCCGGCCAGCCGTGGCTCGCGGAGATGGTGCGGTTCAACGCGGATGCGGCGAAGCAACTGGGCGTCGCGACCGTCCCCGACCTGAAGAAGGCCGTGGCGCGGCGCATCCGAGACTACGTCGGGAACGGCGGGTTCCTGTTCGCCATGTGCACCGCTACCGAGACGATCGACCTGGCGCTCGCCGCCGAGCGCGTGGACATCGCCGCGGCGTTCGCGGACGCGACGCCCATGGACCCGCAGGCGGACGCGAAGCTCGACTGGTCGAAGGCCCTCGCCTTCACGGGCGCGCACGTGGAGCCCAGCCCGCAGATCGCGAGCTTCTCGGACATCGACGGGCATCAGGTCAACGCCCCGGCGCGCCGCCAGCCGCTCGGCGCCTTCAAGCTCTTCAACTTCAGCGCGAAAATCGATCCCGTGCCGACGCTCCTGGTGCAGAACCACCGGCAGGTGATTCCCGATTTTTACGGGCTCACGACGTCGTTCCTGCGCAGCCGCTTGAAGCCCAGTGACGTCGTGCTCGCGGACGAAGAGGGCGCTCCCTGGGTGAAGTACATCAACGGCAACCACGGCAAGGGGACGTGGACGTTCTTCGGCGGCCACGATCCGGAGGACCAGCAGCACCAGATCGGCGATCCGCCGACCGACCTGTCGCTGCATCCGCATTCGCCGGGCTACCGGCTGATCCTCAACAACGTGCTCTTCCCGGCAGCCAAGAAGCGCGAGCTGAAAACATGAGCGTCGAGCGCCTCGCGCCCGCGGTGCGCGAGCTGCTGCGCGCCGAGATCGCGGCCGCTCTCGGGCGGGAAGTGTCGTTCGTGGCACGCCTCGACGCGAACGGCCTGATCGTCGACGCGCGCGTCGTCGCGCGGGGGACGGTGGACGCCGTGCTCGCCCTTCCGGGGATCGCGGTCCGCGGCGAGCTGCTGCTCCACAACCACCCGAGCAGCGTGCTCGAGCCGTCGGGCGCGGATTTGAGCGTCGCGGCGCGGCTGCACGACGGCGGCGTCGGGTTCGCGATCGTGGACAACGCGGTCACCGACTGTTACGTGGTGGTCGAGTGCCCGCGGCCGCGCGCCACCACGCGGATCGACCCGATCGACGTCGCGGCGCTGCTCTCCCCGAGCGGCCCCGTGGCCCGCGCGCTGGGCAGCTTCGAGGATCGCCCGAGCCAGCGCGACATGACGGCCTACGTTTCCGATCTGTACAACGACGGCGGCGTCGGTATGCTCGAAGCCGGGACGGGTGTGGGGAAGTCGTTCGCGTATCTCGTGCCGGCGCTCGTGTGGGCCCGCGAAAACGGCGAGCGGACGGTCGTCTCCACCAACACGATCAACCTCCAGGAGCAGCTCGTCGGCAAGGATCTCCCGATCCTCGCCCGCGCGCTCGGCACGGGTGATCATTCGCCCACGTTCGCGCTGCTCAAGGGGTGGCGGAACTACGTCTGCCTCTCGCGGCTCGAGCAGGCCCGGGAGCAGGGGGACTCGTTGTTCGAGGACGAGCGCCGGGCGGAGCTGGACGGGCTCGCGGCGTGGGCCGCGCGGACGAGCGACGGCTCGCTTGCCGACCTCACCGACGAGCCGAGCGGCGAGGTGTGGGACGCGGTGGCGGCGGAGTCGGATCTCTGCACGCGGCTCAAATGCCCCCATTTCGACCGTTGCTTCCTGTTCCAGGCGCGGCGGCAGGCGGCGGAAGCGGACGTCGTGGTCGTCAACCACCATCTGCTCGCGTCGGACCTCGCCGTGCGCATGGCGTCGGACAACTGGCAGGAGGCCGCCGTGCTCCCGCCGTATCGCCGGCTGGTCCTGGACGAGGCCCACCATCTCGAAGACGTGGCCGCAATGCATCTCGGCGCGCAGGTCAGCATGCTCGGCGTGCAGCGCCTCCTGTCCCGGCTCGAGAAAAACGGTCGCGGGCTCCTCCCCACGCTGCGCTCGGTGCTGTTCGGGCGCGACGACCTCCTGTCCGCGGCGAGCCGCGATTTGGCGCAGCAGGGCCTGGTCGACGCGCTCGCGGCGGCGCGCCGCGCAGCGGACGACGTGTTCGCCCGACTGGCGCGACGGCTCGACGGCGAGCCGGGCCTGACGCCGGTGCTGCGCCTCTCCGATGAGTTCCTCACGGACGCGGTGTGGGACGAAGGATTGGGTGTGGCGCTCGACAATCTCCTGCTTGCGTTTTCGCGTCTTTCTGAGGGCGCCGCGATGATCGCCGACCGGCTGGCGCTCGACGATCCCTCGGAACGGCGCGCGCAGCTGGTCGGCGAGCTGCACGGCGTCGTGCGGCGGCTCGACGCGGCCGCGGCTGGTCTCACGGCGACGCTGCGGCCGCCGGCCGCCGGTCCCGCCGCGGTGCGGTGGCTCGAGCGGCGCGGGCGGAAGACCCCGAACGTTTCCCTCGCCGCGGTGCCCCTCGACTTGGCGCCCATCCTCAAGGAAAACCTGTTCGACCGGATCGAGACGGTGGTGCTCACGAGCGCCACCCTCGCGGCCGGAGGAGACTTCGCCTATCTCGAGGAGCGGCTGGGGCTCGACCTGCCGCCGGCACGGACGAAAGTGCGTGAGATCCATGCGTCGCCATTCGACTACGCGTCGCAGTGTCTGTTCGGGATCCCCACCGATCTCCCCGAGCCGCGCGACGACGAATCGGGCCACGGCGCCGCGGTCGCCCGGGTGCTCGTCGAGCTGGCCCACGCATCGGACGGCGGCATGTTCGTGCTATTCACGAGCCACGCGGCGCTGCGGCGGGCGGCGGACGCGGTGCGCGACTCGATCGGCGGCCGGTGGCCCTTGTTCGTGCAGGGCGAGGGGCAGCGCGACCACCTGCTGCGCCGCTTCCGGGAAGCGGGCTCGGGGATTCTCCTGGGAACCGACTCGTTCTGGGAGGGCGTTGACGTACCGGGACGCGCGCTGCGGGTGCTGATCCTCGCGAAGCTCCCCTTCAAGGTGCCGACGGAGCCCCTCACGGCCGCGCGGCTCGAGCGTTTGGAGGCGCGGGGCCTGAACGGCTTCGCGCACTACCTCGTCCCCAACGCCGCCCTGAAGCTGAAGCAGGGATTCGGCCGCTTGATCCGCAGCCGCGGGGACGTCGGCGCGGTCGTGCTGCTCGACCGGCGGGTGGTTACGAAGCGCTACGGCGCGATGATCCTCGACGGATTGCCCCCGGCGACGCGGCTGGTGGGCCACTGGGCGGATGTGCGCGGCGCCTGCGAGGAGTTCTTCGCGCGGCACGGCATTGGGGCGGAGGAAGGAGTGGCCGGGGACGGGAGGGGACGGTAACGGGCGAGAGCGGGAACGCGTAGATTCACGGTTAGGGAGAGAGGGCATGACCCAGTTCAGCAAGCGCTTGACGGCGCTACCCACCTACCCGATGGCCGAGATTCCGGCGCTCAAGCGCCGGCTCGTGCAGCAGGGCGTCGACGTCATCGACGTCGGGGCGGGGGACGCTGATTTCGCGCCGCCCGAGGTGGCGGTGGAAGCGCTGGCGCACGCCATCCGCGATCCGGCGATGAGCCGCTACGCGTTTCAGCTCGGCCTCCCGGCGTTCCGCGAGGCCGCCGCGGGGTATATGAAGCGGCGCTTCGGCGTGCGGTGCGATCCGTTCACCGAGCTGCACCCGCTCATCGGATCGAAGGAAGGCATCGCGCATCTCGCGATGGCCCTGCTCGACCCGGGGGATGTGGCGATCGTCCCCGAGCCGGGCTACGCCGTGTACGAGGGCGGGACCGTGCTCGCGGGCGCCGAGCCGTATCGCTACGCGCTGACGCCGCGAACGGGTTTCCTGCTGGAGCTGGACGAGATCCCGTCCGAGGTCCTCCGCCGTGCCAAGCTCGTGTACTTGAACTACCCCAACAATCCCACCGCCGCGATCGCGCCGCGAGAGTACCTGGAGCGCACGGTGGAGTTCTGCCGACAGCACGGGATCGTCATCGCGTACGACAATCCCTACTGCGAGATCACCTTCGACGAGCACGTCGCTCCGAGCATCTTCGAAATCCGGGGCGCGCGCGACATCGCGGTCGAGTTCCACTCGCTGTCCAAGACATTCTGCATGACCGGGTGGCGGCTCGCGTGGGCCGTGGGGCGGCCGGAGCTCATCGCCGCGCTGGCGCGCGTGAAGAACTACGTGGACACGGGCGCGTTCCTCGCGGTGCAGGCCGCGGGGGCGGCGGTGCTGCCGCAGGCGGAGGCGCTGGCGCGCGGCTACGTCGCGCGCTTCAGGGAGCGGCGCGATGCGATGCTGCCGGTGCTGCGCGCTCAGGGATTCGAACCGGAGACGCCCGAGGCCACGATGTACGTGTGGGTACCCCTCCCCGAGGGCGTCGCCTCCGCGGCGTTTGCGCGGCGCGCGCTCACGGACGTGGGGGTGGTGACGCTCGCCGGAAGCGGGTTCGGGGGGGGCGGAGAAGGATTTTTCCGGATCGCGCTCACGGTCGGCACGCCCCGGCTGGTCGAAGCCGCCGAGCGGCTGGGAAAGGTGCTCGCCGCTGTTTGAGATCCGGAGACCCCCGCGCGAGTTTCGGCGGCTCACCTGGGTCGCCAGCGCCGTGGTGCACGTGGCGATCATCGTGCTGGCGTTCAGCGGGTCGTGGCGGATCGACCGGCCGCAGGGGCTGATCACGATCATTCCGCCTGCACGGCCGCAGCCGCCCGAGCTGCCGCCGTTCGGCGGCACGCGACGCGGGGCGGGGCCGAGCGGCGGTCTGGGACGTCCGGTGCCGAGCGCCGCGGCGCCCGACACGACGCGGCCGGTCCCGGCCCCGGTCGGCAGGCCGGACACCACGCTCGCGGCGAGCCCCGCCGCGGTCGGCCCCCACATCGTGAGCCCGCCCCAGGTGGGCGACGGTCGGCTCTGGGTGTTGCCGCGCCCCGCGCTCCCGTCGGAAGTCGCGGACGCGTTGTACGAGCCGCAGGAGAGCCGCGACACCACTGTGGTGCGCCGGCTCCGCGCCATGGTCGACTCGCTCAACGTATTCATCGACCAGGATCAACGCTCCCGGCAGCGCCCCGTCTGGACCACGGACGTGGCCGGGAAGGTGTTCGGCATCGACTCGCAGTTCATCCACGTGGCGGGGATCAAGATTCCCACGGCGGCGCTCGCGCTGCTGCCGATCAGCCTGCCGCAGGGGAATTACGATGAACAAAGGCGGGCACGCCAGCTGGACGAGATGCGCCAGGACTTGATGCAGGCGGCCCGGCGCACCGAGACACTGCGGCTCTTCAAGCAGTACGTGCGCGACCTGCGGGCGCGGAAGCAGGCCGAGCGGGACGCGGAGCGCCGGGCGCGGGGCGACACTGTGAATGCCGCCGTGGATACTGTGAAGGCGGTGCCCTGAGGCGTCGTGTCGTCATGTGACCCAGTTATGTCGAGCGCGCGGCCGCTTCTAATCTCCGCAAGGCGGCCTCTCTGCCCACCACATACAGCAGCTCGTTCACCGGCTCCGATACGGTGCCGCCCGTCAGCGCGATGCGGATCGGCTGAAACACTTTCCCCGCCGCGACCCCGCGCGCTTCGGCGAGCGCGCGCAGCCGCCGCTCGAGCTGCTCCGGCGTCCAGTCCGTGTCCTTGAGGACCGCCAGGCTGTCCTCCAGCGCTGCCTTGTAGCCGGCGGGATCCTTCGCGATCTCCTGTTTCGCCTTCTCGTCAACGACGACGTGCGTCGCGTCGAGCCGGGCGGCCACCTGGCGCGCGACGTCGAGCGTGGTGCGCGACCGGGTCTTCACGGCGGCGATCGCCTGGAGCACGGCCTCCTTCTTCCCGTTCACACCGAGCGTCTCGAGCTGCGGAGCCACGAGCGGCAACAGGTCCTCGGCCGGCGTGGCCGAGAGATACTGCCCGTTCATCCACTCGAGCTTCGTCATGTCGAAGATCGCGGCCTTTGGCTGGATCCCGGCGAAGGAGAACAGCCGGATCATCTCGTCCAGCGTCATGATCTCGCGGTCTCCGCCGGGACTCCAGCCCAGGAGGGCGAGGAAGTTGCGCATCGCGGCGGGGAGGATCCCCATGTGCTGATAGTCGCCCACCGCCGTCGCGCCGTGGCGCTTGGAGAGCTTCTTGCCGTCGGGTCCGTTGATCATGGGGACGTGGCCGAACACCGGCAGCGGCGCGCCGAGGGCGCGGTACAGCGCGATCTGCTTGGGCGTGTTCGAGATGTGGTCGTCGCCGCGCAGCACGTGCGTGATCCGCATATCGAGATCGTCCACGACCACGGCGAGGTTGTAGATCGGCGTGCGGTCCGAGCGCAGGATGATGAAGTCCTTGATGTCGGCACCCTGGAACGAGATGTGGCCGTGCACAGCGTCCTCCCAGGCGATCTCGCCGGGCGGCAGCCGAAACCGGATCGCGCCCTCGTCCATGTACGCCTTGCCTTCGGCGAGGAGGCGGTCGGCGATTTCCTGGTGGCGCTTGACGCGCGCGCCCTGGAACACCAGCTCCTCATTCCAGTCGAGGCCCAGCCAGGTGAGGCCGTCGAGGATCACCTGCGTATGCTCGTCGGTCGACCGAGCCTTGTCGGTGTCCTCGATGCGCAGCAGGAGCTTGCCGCCCTCGTGGCGGGCGTACAGCCAGTTGAACAGGGCGGTGCGGGCGCCTCCGACGTGGAGGTAGCCGGTGGGGGAGGGGGCGAATCGGACGCGAACGGTCATGTCAACGCGGTGGGGGTGAGATACGGAGAGGGGGGGATTCGAACCCCCGATAGGGGTATTAGCCCCTATAACGGTTTAGCAAACCGCCGCCTTCAGCCACTCGGCCACCTCTCCAGCGACTGCACGGCAGGCAGTTTACCCGCCCGCCCACACCGACACAAGCGGGCGCCCCTCCAGCAATCTTGCGCCCGCGCACAGCTCGCGGGAGATTCGTCCGCCATATGCCGGGCGTGACCCGATGACCAGCAGCATGCTGCCGGAGCCCGAGTCGAAGTGGCCCCGGACTCTCCGGGCGCTGGCGTTCTGGATTGTCATGGTCGTGGGCTCGATCGCGTTGGTGCAGTACGCATCGAACCGCCGCCAGGAGGCGGTGGACATCTCCTACAACCAGTTCGTTGAACAGCTGGACCATGGCAACATCGCCGCGGCTAAGATCGTCGAGGGCGGGCGCGTGACCGGAGACTTCAAGAGCCCAGTTGCAGTCCGCGGCCGCGCGATGGGTCACTTCACCATGGTCCTGCCTTTCGCCTCGAGCGAATCATGGGTCGCCACGCTGGTCGGGAAGGGCGTCGACGTGCGGGGGGCCGAGGAGAAGCAGTCCTTCGGCGTCTTCCTGTTCAGTTTCCTGCCCTACGTACTCATCTTCGGCTTGCTCTTGGTCATGCTACGCCAGCTGCAACGCAAGGCGTGATCCGGCACGGGAATCCGTTCATCCGCGCCGCGAAGCTGTCACAGTTTGACCACAAAATCGGGCTGTCGCGATACGCGCTGCGGCGTGGTGGAATGCCCGTGAGCCCAGTCACAGTGCAGCCTTCCAGCGCGCCGTCCCCATGTGGCACCGCCCTTGCCCCTGCCGCGGGGCATGACGCGGATCGCTGTCGTGCTGATCGTAGTGTCGGGACTCGGCGGATGGCTCACACCATCAGCCGGGCAAAAGGCCTCGAGAGGACCTAGCCTCCGGGCCGTGTCCGACATTTACGGCACACCGAACCTGTTTCTGAGATCGCTTGTGATCCGCGTTCGGCCCTCCCATGGGCCGGCCGTGGACAATCGAGCCCTCTTTGTCGTTCCCGCCACTGCTCCCGGCCGCGCATCGTGGAGCACGATGCATTTGGCGCAGCTCCCAGCGCGCGTGTCCTGGACGCGGTCCCACACGGCGTTGGCGAGTGCCTTCGCCATCACGTTGCTGATCGACGCGGCTCAGACCCGGGAGCTCGCCCGCCAGGGCTGGGTCGGCTTCCGAGAGGCGAATCCGTTGCTGGGCGCGCGCCCGACCGTCGGTCAGGTGAATACCTACACCGCCCTGGCCGGTCTGAGCGTGCTCGGCGCGGCCGCGGCACTACCGCCGCGGGTACGGCCGTGGCTGCTCGGCGCCGCGATCGCGCTGCAGGCGTTCACCATCCAGGGCAGCGTGCGGCAGGGTCTCCCGATCCGATTCCCCTGAGCTACCCTTCAGGGTAGTGCCGTGCCGAGCCCACCCTTCAGGGTGGGAACTCCGAACGAGACGCAACCGATTGTTCTCTTCTGTCACCACCGTCAACCGCTCCATCGTCCGCTGTTCGCGCTGCTCCCGGCTGCGGACCTATTGCCGCCGCGTCGCCCGAGAAAAGAAGCCTGAGTTTCGCGACTGGGAGTACTGGGGGAAGCCGGTCCCGGGCTTCGGCGATCCGGATGCGCGGTTGCTCGTCGTCGGGCTCGCACCGGCGGCGCACGGAGCGAACCGCACCGGGCGCATGTTCACGGGCGACTCAAGCGGTAATTGGCTGTACGAGGCGCTCTATCGCCACGGGTTCGCCAGCCAGCCGCGATCGGCGTCGCGCGATGACGGCCTCACGCTCACCGATTGCTACATCGTCGCGGCGGCGCGCTGCGCACCGCCCGGCAACAAGCCGAGCCGCCTCGAGCTCGACCGGTGCCGGCCCTACCTCGCGGCCGAGCTGCGACTCCTGCGGCGGGTGCGCGTGGTCGTCACGCTCGGTCGGATCGCGCACGAAGGCTTTCTCAAGGCGGCGGGGTGGTGGGAGCGGCTCACGCCGCGGGCGCGGCCCGCGTTCGCGCATGGCGCGGTGTCGACTCTTCCCAACGGTTGCATCGTCATCGCGTCGTATCATCCGAGCCGGCAGAACACGAACACGGGCAAACTGACGCGGACGATGTGGAACGCGGTGTTCCGTCGGGCGAAGGCCGCGCTCGAGCATCGCGGATAAGCTCCGGAGTATTGCGTCCCCGCCACAACTCGGTCATCGCCGAAGCACCGCAGCACGCGGCACCTCTCTTGCGGCTCCGCCACAACCGGCTGCAGCACTTTCCGGTGGGTCCATCACAGGGGGGATTCCAATGAGACGTTGGCTACTTGCCGCCGCCCTCGTCGTCGGCGCGGCGTGCGACACGCAGCGCGAAGCCGCCGCACCGCAACGCACCGTCGATCCCGCGCTCACGGCGGCGCTCGTGACAGCCACCGCGAGCGACAGGCTCGTGGTGATTGTCAACTACGACGAAACCGTGACCACGTCGGATGCGATGAGCGCCGCCATCATGAACGTCGGCCCCGGAGTGATCCAGTTCCGGAACTTGGACCTCGTGGCCGCGCTCGCTACCCCGGCCGAGATCACCGCGATCAGCGCGCTGCCGGGCGTGCAGGGAGTGTACGCGAACAAGCAGCTCACCTGGGAGACCGCGATGCTGCACGAGAGCGTCCCGACGATCCGCGCGGACGCGGTCCAGGCGTCGGGCATCACCGGCAAAGGGATCGGGATCGCCATTCTCGACTCCGGCATCGACGGCCTCTATAACCCCGATCTGCACTACCCCGACAAGACCGTCCAGAACGTCAAAGTTCTCTTCAACCTCACAGATCTCTTCACGTTCAAGGGCTCGATCAACAAGACCGCGAAGGCCGCGGACCTGTTCGTCGAGAACCTGCCGAACAGTGAGACCTCGGTCGGTCACGGCACGCACGTCGCGGGGATCGCGGCGGGCTTGGGGACCGCATCCGGCGGCTACTACACCGGAGTCGCCCCCGGCGCGAAGCTCATGGGGGTCGGGACGGGCGACATCCTGTTCATCTTCTGGGCGCTCGCAGGCTTCGACTACATCCTCGACCATCAGCAGGCCTACAACATCAAGGTTGTGAACAACTCCTGGGGCACGAGCGGTCCGTTCGATCCGAAGGATCCGATCAACAAGGCGACCAAAAAGGTGCACGATAAGGGGATCACGGTCGTGTTCGCGGCCGGGAACGACGGCCCCGACCAGAACACCCTCAACCCGTACAGTGTGGCGCCGTGGGTGATCGGGGTGGCGGCGGGGTGCAAACTCGTGACTCCGGACCCCACGAACTCGGCGGTCCACTGCGCCGACCAGACCGGCCAGAACCGCCCGGCCTGGCTCGCGGACTTCTCGTCGCGCGGGATGCCGGGCAGTCCGCTGTACCACCCTGACGTTACGGCACCTGGCGTACACATCGTGTCCACCCGCGCGTCGACCGGGACGGTGCTCAACGCACTCGACGCGAACCACGACTTTGATTTGACCAGCAGTTGCGCCATCAGCCTGGCGAACGAGCAGTATTACACCTGCGCGTCCGGCACGTCGATGGCCACGCCGCACGTGGCGGGGGTAGTGGCGCTGATGCAGGAAGCGGCAGGCGGCAGCCTGACGCCCGATCGGATCGCGTCGGTCCTGACGCAGACGGCGCGCCCCCTGCCGGGGTTTGCGCTGTGGGAAGTGGGAGCGGGGTACGTGGACGCGCTGGCGGCTGTGAACGCGGTCAGGAAATAGCGCCACCAGGAGGGCCGGCGATCCCATGCGTGACCAAAGCCGCCGCGAAGGACTCCTTGGTTATCCACGAACAGCAAGGGAGCCATGGGCCCGTCTTCGCCACTCGACGACTTCGAGCACGATTCGCATCTCGCCGACACCGCCTTTGTGCCCTATCTCGACAAGTCCGACAGCTTCGCCCTCGGTGTCGAGCTCGGCGAGTTCCTCGGACCTGCGACGCACGGCATCGAGGTCATCGATGGGGAGTTCAGCGCGCGCCTCGAGGCCCAGCTGCTCGTCGCCGCCGCGAGGCTCGGCTACGCACGTAAGGAGTGGCGCCGGCTCAAGCACGGAGGGTATTACGGTCTCTTCGTGTCGCGCGCTTGCGCGGCCGAGCGCGCCGACGACGAGTGAATCGCGTCGGTGCGCACACAAATGGCGCGCCCGCTGCCGGGCTCCGCGCTGTGGGAAGTGGGAGCGGGGTACGTGGATGCGCTGGCCGCGGTGAACGCGGTACCGCGGTGAGGGGGCAAGGGGGGCGGCTCGAGTCGCGCGAGCGCCGACAGGTTGCGGCCGATCCGCACCCCCACCAGCACGAACATCCCGATGACGAGCGCGGCAGCCGCGCCGGTGGCGACCGGAACGACGGCCGCGCTCGACCCGCTCACCGCCAGCGCCACGTTGGCGGCCACGAGGACGATCCGCGCTTCGGTCGGACCGATCCGGCTGTATCCCAACCGGAACACGCCGAAGGCTTGGGACTCGAGGTAGATGTTGATCGACAGGATGAGGTAGGCGAGGACGCCCATCAGCGCCACGCCGAGATCCACGTAGGGCGAGAGACCGATCCCGGC
>Ga0209056_10000408_pt1 | contig 47613 bp, 35 predicted proteins | sample GraSoiAngelo_114_FD_185876 | JGI IMG/M metagenome (GOLD analysis project Ga0209056, IMG submission 185876) | Grasslands soil microbial communities from the Angelo Coastal Reserve, California, USA - 14_0903_13_40cm (SPAdes) (version 2) | ecosystem: Environmental > Terrestrial > Soil > Grasslands...
TGTATTGCTCCTGAGCTTGCGGACCCTACTGGTTTCGGGATATATTCTGGTCCCCTTGGGGCTTTTGTCAATGTCGCGATCGTCTACGAGCTCGCTCGCCGCCTGCGTGTGGATCCCCATCTTCCCACTCCGTTGTGAAGAGGCCCGTCATGAGGGACTGGCCAACTACACCACCGCGCTGCTCGCACCCGACACCACTCGCAAGCTCTGGCAGGTCTCCTCTCTCGCCCGTCATGCGGGTGTGAAGCCGGGGATGACCGTCAGCCAGGCGATCGGCCTCTGTCCGACGCTGCGGCTCCTCGAGCCCGATCCCGTCCATTACGACGACTGCTTCGCCCGTTTGCTCGCGGCGTTGAATGAAATCAGCCCGGTCATTGAGTCCGGAGAGTTGGGCTTGGCGTACGTGGGCTGTGATGGTTTAGGAGGCATTTTCGGCTCGCCTGGGAAAATCGTAGATGCGATACGTGGAATGATGGAACGATGGAATGATTTCCATCGTTCCATCGTTCCATCGTTCCGTCTGGGTTTCGGTTTCGGCAAGTTCACCGCCTGGGTTGCCGCGAGCCGGGCCAAGCCGGGCGAAGCGATCATCGTTCCGCTGGGTAGTGAAAAAGCATTTCTCGCTTCCCAGCCGATCTCCGTCCTGCCACTCGACTCCGATACGCATCGCCGGCTCCGCCAGCTCGGCATCCGCACCCTCGGCGCGCTTGCGGCGCTCCCGGAAGCAGCGGTCACGGCGCAGTTCGGCGCCCTGGGACGGCGACTGTGGCGACTTGCCGCCGGCCGCATCGCGGAACCCGTCGAAGGCCGCGTCGCGCCCGAGCCGATCGTCGCCGCGCTCACGTTCTTCACGCCGGTCGGTGAGCGCGAGCTGCTCGCCCATGCGCTCGACCAGTTGATCGCGCGGGCGCTCAAGCATCCACGCCGGATCGGCTGGCGCGTGCACGCGGTGCGGCTGCGCGCGGATTTGGAATCGGAGAGCATGGGTGGGGACGGTAGGGGCGCAGCATGCTGCGCCCCTACCAACCGTTCCTGGTTGGTCAACGTGTTATTGAAGGACCCGACGGCCGATGCCGGCAGCATCGGCGCACCGCTCAAGACACGCCTCGAGCAGTCGCCCCCGACCGGGGGGGTGGAGCGACTCGTGCTCGAGTTCACCGCGTTCGCTCCCGGGACCAGCGAGCTGCAGCTGTTCGCGCGCGACGCGCAGGCAGCGGCGCGCGCGGGGCAGCAGCGCGCCCTCCAAAGCGCCGCGCGCGAAATCCGGATGCGCGTGAAGCGCGCCGCGCTTTATCACGTCATCGAGGTGCAGCCATGGTCGCGCCTTCCCGAGCGCCGCTACGCGCTGATCGACTACGAGCCCTGAATGCTCCCCGTCTAGTGACGGTTGAACTGAATGCTGATGGCGCACCCGCAAAGGTGTGGCGGTCAAGAGACAACGGCGGCGGTCATGGCGGTCAAGAGGAAACTGCGGCGGTCGTCGAGGCTGTCCTCGAGATGTGGCGCATCGATGATGAATGGTGGAGGCAGCTCATATCGCGGCGGTATTTCGCAGTGATACTGGAAGGTGGTTCTCGTGTGGTTCTCTTTGAGGATATCGTGACCCATGAATGGTTCATGCAGACCGCCTGACCGCCACGACCGCCGCAATTGTTTTTTGACCGACACGACCGCCGCATTTGCTTCTTGACCGCCAGTATCCAGTGTACGCAGAACTTCACAGCCACTCCGCCTATTCCTTCCTCGACGGCGCCTCCCCGCCCGACGAGCTCCTCGCGGAAGCGCACCGCCTGGGCTATCCCGCCCTGGCGCTCACCGACAAGAACGGCATCTACGGCTCCCTCGCGTTCGCACATGCCGCGCAGCCACTCGGCCTGCAAGCAATCACCGGTGCGGAAGTCACACTCACCGATGGCAGTCATCTGGTTTTGCTTGCCGAAACAGCACAGGGCTACACGAATCTCTGCCGGCTGCTCACCGAAGCGCATCTCGGCGCCGAGCGTCTCGACCCGCGGCTGCCGCTCTCTGCCCTCGAAGCGCGACATGACGGGCTGATCATCCTCTCCGGATCGCGGCGCGACGGCTTGTTGCCCCGGACACTGGAGACCGAAGGCCTGCGCGCCGCCGGCAAAGTCGCCCATCAATGCAAAGAGATGTTTGGGAAGGAGCAATTCTTCGTCGAGATTCAGCGCAACCGCGTCCGGGGAGATCTCGCAGTATCGCGATCGTTGCTAGACATCGCGAACAGCGTGCAGCTTGCAGTCGTGCCGACGGGAAACGTGCTATACCACACGCGCGAGCTGCACCGGCTGCACGATATCATGGTCGCCATCCGGCACCGCACGACGCTCGACGGCTCGCATCGGGTGCGAAATCCCAACAGCGAATTTTACTTGCGGCCACTCGAAGAAGTCGTGGCGCTGTTCGTTGACTGTCCGGATGCTGTCGCCACTACGCTGGTCATCGCCGACCGCTGTACGGCCTTCGACCTGACGCGCGACCTCGGCTACACCTTCCCCGACTTCCGCGGGTCGGGTCGCGCCCCCGCCCCGCAGGCGTTGGCCGAGCTGTGCCACGCGCGGATGCAGGAGCGCTACCCGCCAGGCTCCCTCTATCACGCCCAGGCAGTGCGCCGGCTCGACGAAGAGCTGCGGCTCATCGAGCACCACAAGCTCAGCGGCTTCTTTCTCGTCTACCACGATCTGTTCGATCTCGCGCGCGAGGTCGCGGCCGACATCCGGCGCGGGTCACGCCGCGCCTTGGGCAACTTGCTACCCGGCCGGGGACGCGGCTCCTCGGTCTCCTCCATCGTGTGCTACCTCCTCGGCCTGTCCCACATCGATCCGATCGCCAACAAGCTTTTTCTGGGCCGCTTCATGAACGAGTCGCTCGCCTCAGTGCCCGACATCGATCTCGACTTCCCGCGTGAGATCCGCGAGGAGTTGATCCGCCGCGTGTACACGCGCTACGGCGCCGAGCACGCGGGACTGGTGTGCGCATTCCCCACGTACCGGCTGCGGTCGGCAGTGCGGGAAATCGGGAAAGCGCTCGACTTGCCGCTTGGCGAAATCGAGCTCGTAGCCAAGCTCGCCGATGGTCGAGCCGATGAGCTGCACGACGAGATGGACAACCTGCCGGGATTTCAGGGGCGCAAGGACGCGCCGCTCTGGAAGGAGCTGTGCCAGCTCGCCCACGAAATTCGCGGGCTGCCGCGTCACGTGTCGCAGCATCCCGGCGGGATGATCCTCTCTTCCCGGCCGCTCGTGGAGATCGTGCCGCTCGAGCGTGCCGCGATGGAAGACCGCGTCGTCTGCCAGTGGGACAAGGACTCCTGCGACGACGCGCGCTTCATCAAAATCGATTTCCTCGCCCTCGGCATGCTGTCACTCGTCGAGGAATGCGTCGAGCTGATCGCGCGCCGGACCGGGACTCCGCCCGATCTGTCCCGCATCGACTTCGAAGATCCCGCGATCTACGACCGCATCTGCGCCGGCGACACGATCGGACTCTTCCAGATCGAGAGCCGTGCGCAGATCCAGATGATCCGCCGCAGCCGGCCCCGCAATCTCGAGGACCTCGCCGTCGAAGTCGCGATCGTGCGGCCGGGGCCCATCGTCGGCGGTGCGGTGAATCCGTACGTGCGCCGGCGCGAAGAGCAGCGCCGCGCACACGCTGCCGGCAAGCCATACGAGCCACCCGTCGATCATCCCCTGCTCCGCGAGTGCCTGTCGGAAACGCTGGGGGTGATTCTTTATCAGGATCAGGTGCTGCAGGTCTGTCAGGCGCTCGCCGGATTCACCACGGGACAGGCGGAAGCGCTGCGGCGCGCGATGAGCCGGCGCCGCTCGCACGATCTGATGGCCGGGTTCTGGGAGGAATTTCGCGCGGGCGCTCTCGCCCACGGCGTCCCAGAAGCCACCGCCGAGAAGGTGTTTGGCCAGGTGATCGCATTCAGCGAATTCGGATTTCCCAAGTCGCACGCGGCTGCGTTCGGGCTGCTCGCGTATCAGTCGGCCTGGCTCAGACACTATCACCCCGTCGAGTACTACGTCGCGCTCTTCAACAATCAGCCGATGGGGTTCTACTCGATCGACGCGCTAGGCCGCGACGCCATGCGCAACGGCATCGAAATGCGCTTGCCTGACATCAACGTGAGTGACGTGTGGTGCACGGTGGAAGGATCCATCCAGGGTGGCGTGCCCCGGGGCCACGCCCTGGGGTTCGTGCGGATTGGATTGGGTTTCATTCGACACTGGAGTGAAGGAACCGCGACTGCTACGGTCGAGGAGCGCGAAAAGAACGGACCCTTCAAGAGCGTCAGCGATTTCATTCGGCGAGCCCCACCCAAGCTCAAACGCACCGCCATCGAAGCCCTCATGTGGGTCGGCGGCTGCGATGGATTCGGCTTGACCAGACGCGAGCTGTTATGGCAGGTCGGCCTCTGGCTGCCGCCCCAGTCCACCCAATCGGGCGATGGCCGCGGCCGGCGCCAGCTCGAGCTCGCGCTGAACCATCCCCACGAGCACCTGTCCTTCGGGGGGCTCGCGGCCCACGAGCGCCTGCTCGCCGAGTATGCGACCCTGGGCTTCTCGGCGAGTGCGCATCCTTTATCGTTGGTCCGTAATGCCTTACCTCCCGACCTGACGCTCAACCGCGATCTGGAGAAGCTCCATAGCGGCGTCAAATGCCAGGTGGCGGGTCTGATCGTCGCTCGGCAACGGCCGGAGACCGCCAAGGGGATCGTCTTCCTTCTGGTCGAAGATGAAACGGGGATGACGAACGTGATCGTGCGGCCCGATGTCTACGATCGCGATCGCGCGGCCGTGCGCGGGGAGCCGTTTGTCCTTGTCAGCGGCAAATTGGCAAAAGATGATGGAACGGTGAACGTGCTTGCGGAGAAGGTCGAGGGATTGCGATTGGGAGGGGCGCAGCATGCTGCGCCCCTCCACGAGCCGCCCTCGCCACTCTCTTTCCTCCGCGCCATGCGTCGAGTAGCCCCCGATTCAAAGGATTGGGGATGACCCGCACTCTCGGTTTTCGCGTGAAATCCGGCTGGGCCGCGGCGGTACTGATCGCGAATGCTGCGAAAGCGCCCACGGTCAGCGATAGCCGCGTGATCGACCTGTCCGACCCCGATGTACCGGACTCGCGCCAACCCTACCATGCCGGCTTCGGCACGGAGCAGACCGACACCGCCAAGGTCACTCGCCTGGTGCGCGGCATCGAGCGGTTTTCCCGCCGCCAGATCGCGGCCTTACTCGAAGAATTCGGCGCCGAGCAGCGGGTGCGGCGCGCGGCCGTCGTCGTCGCCTCGCTCACGGATCCGGCCAGCATTGCCAATCAACACATGCGCGCGCACGCGTCCGAAGGTCGGCTGTTTCGCACGGTACTCGTCGATGGCCTGGAACGATGCGGCGTGACCGTTCGCGTGGTCCTCGAGCGCGAAGTCTACGAACTGCTGGGCAAAGCCCTGCGCCGTGCTCCGAATGAGATGAAGGCGCGAGTCGCCGCACTCGGTGAGGGAGTCGGACGGTGGCGGGCAGAGCAGAAGGTAGCAGCGGCGGCGGCGTGGCTGATCAGCTAGTGGCGTTTCGGAACTCGAAACGCAATTCTGTAACCATGCGAATCATGCTGTGCTGCCTGCTGGTCGTCGCGTGCGGCGGGAATCCGGGCCCCGAGAATGCTGCGCCCGTGCCTGGCGGGCCTGCATCACCCATGCGGGTCTTCGATCGCACCCTCCACGCGCTCGACGTCAACGGCACGCGGCTCGTCTACCGCCTCAGCGGTGACAGCGGCGCGACGCCGGTCGTGTTCGTGCACGGCACGCTCGGGGATTTGAAGTCGTGGTCCGGTCAGGAAAATGCCTTCGCCCAGGTCTATCGCGTCCTGGTATACAGCCGCCGGTATCATCCGCCCAATCCGCAGGTGAACGACGACCAGGTGTACTCGCCCAAGCTGCATGCCGAAGATCTCGCAGCGCTGCTCCTCACACTCGATATCGCGCCGGCGCACATCGTCGGTTCGTCGTACGGGGCCTACACCGCGCTGCAGCTGGCACGGGATCATCCTCAACTCGTTCGCTCGCTCGTATTGGCCGAGCCCCCGGTCTTTTCCCTGCTCACCGGCTCCGAGTCGGGCGATTCCGCCCGGCGCGCTTTCTATACGCGCACGCTCGACCCGGCGCGGGCGGCATTTGCCCGGGGCGACTCGGTCGGTGGGCTCCGCTTGTTCTACGACGGAGAGTCAGTTCGCGGCGCGTTTGACCGGCTCCCCGCCGCCGTGCGCGCCGAGCTGCTGGCACATGCGTTCGAGATGCGTCACGAATTGCTCGCGGAGCGTGCGCAATATCTGCCGACCATTTCATGCGCCGAGCTCGGGAGGATCACGACGCCGGTGCTCCTGGTCAGGGGGGAGCGCAGCCCACGCCTGTTCCAGCTCATCAGCGACGAGCTCGCCCGATGCCTGCAGAACGACACGACCGTCACCATTCCGGGCGCCGGTCATCCGCCGAACGCAGGCAATCCGTCGTATTACAACCAGGTCGTGGCGCGCTTCTTTATGACGCATTGATCGGCGGGGGTTGACGCTGCTCTGCCGGCGCAGTCAGATAATCAGTACTGTGCCCCGTCGTCTGCTTGTTATCGCCGCTCTCGCTCTGACCGCCCCTCCCTACCTTCGGGCGCAGCAAGGGAATCCCGCCCTCGTCGCGGCTGCGCGGGACTACATCGTCGCGGGCGACTACGCCAAAGCCGATAGCGTGCTGACCGAGGCGCTCGCCGGCGCCTTCTACGTGATGGATAGCGTTGACGCGCTCGTCTGGCGCGGCGTGCTCGAGTACCAGCGCGGCAACCGCAGTCTCGCCCAGCTCAGCTTCCGGCGGGCGTTCAATCTGCACGTCCCGACTGACGTCACTGGACTGGAGACGATATCTCCCGGGGTCGCCCGGCTGTTCGACAGTGAGTACCGCGCGATCCGGGTTTTCTCGGCTCGCGAGGTCGACGTTCCGGCGCAGTGGCGGATCCCGGCGGTGTTCGTGTATCCCGCCGTGCTCAAGCCACGGAGAATCTCCGGGCACGCGCTCGTGCATATGGTGGTCGATACGCTTGGCAACGTCGAGGAGAAGTCCATCGAGATCCTCGACATCCCGGATTCTGCGTTCATCGGACCGTTACGAGAGACGCTGCTGGCCTCGCGCTTCGAGCCCGCCCGGTCAAAAGGGCGTCTGGTGAAGTCGTCGCTCTCGTATCAGTTCAACCTCACGCCGCCACCGCTGCAAGACCCGGTTCGACTCGTGGACCGGGCGCGCCAGCAGTTGCGGCAGCATCGTGCCGATTCCGCCCTGGCGCTGCTTGGGGATGCACTCGACAGCACGAACCACGCATCGCCCGCGATACGCGTCTACGCACAGCTCGTCCAGGGGATGGCGTGGCGCGCCAAAGGGCGGGACAGCCTCGCGACCGCGACATTCAGCGCCGCGCTCGCCGGCTATCACGACCTCACTACCCGCGGCGTTGACCTGGCGCCGGTGCTCCGCAGCCTCGCCGATACGGTGCGCCTATTGACGCCCAGGCGAGAATGAAGCCATGACAACTGAGCTCGCCACACTCGCCGGCGGCTGCTTCTGGTGCCTCGAAGCGGTCTTCGAGCAGCTCCGCGGCGTCACCAAAGTCGTGTCAGGATACTCCGGCGGACACGTGCCCAACCCCGGCTACGAGGCGGTATGCACCGGCGCGACCGGCCACGCCGAGGTCGTGCAGGTGGCGTTCGACCCGGACGAGCTCTCTTATCGCGACCTGCTGGGTGTGTTCTTCACATTGCACGATCCGACCACGCTCGATCGCCAGGGCGGCGACGTCGGGACGCAGTACCGTTCGGCCATCTTCTATCATGATGACGCGCAGCGGCGGACCGCCGAGGAAGTCGTGCGCGAGCTCGAGGCCGAGCATGTGTTCGACGACGCGATCGTGACGAAGATCGAGCCGCTGAAGGCGTTCTATCCCGCCGAGGAATACCACCGCGAGTACTACAGCAGGAACCAGAACCAGCCCTACTGCCGGGCCGTCATCGCCCCGAAAGTCGCGAAGCTGCGCAGCAAGTATCTCGAAAAGCTGAAAGCCTAGCCGGCCGCTTTGCTCTTGCCGAGGTAGGCGCGCACCAGCGGCGCGGGCCGCCGCCGCAGCAGCGCGCCGCGCAGGATGTCGCGCTCTTCGGCCGGGACGTCGACGAGGAACCGCTCGCTCTTCCCTTCCCCTTCCTTCACCACGATCGGCACGCCGTCGCGGTAGAGGATGCGGTTGGTGGTGAGCGCGGGGACTGCCTCGCCCGGTGTGAGGATGCCGACCAGGTTCAGCGGATCGGCGCCGCTCACGGCGATCAACTCATCAGTTTTCTGCTCCCTGCGAGTCGAGCGCAGCAAACCAATCGCTTCGGGAAGTGCATACTGCTCCCCGGAGAAGCCGCCGCCCACGAACCGGCCGCCGCGAATTTCGCCTCGTGCCTCGAGCCGGCGGTAGACGCGCAGGATGTCGCGCCAGGGCGCGAGCAGTGTTTCCCGCTGCACGAGGCGGCGGAACACCACCCCGTAGCGGCGCAGCAGCTGCCACGCGATCGCCTCGGCGATCTGCTCGTCTGCAAGGGGGGGCTTGCCGTGCGTGCGAGCCCAGCGGCCTGCTGTCTCCACCCCGAACGGCGCGATGCGGCCGCGACGCCGATACCCGCCGCCGAGCGGCCGCCGGCGGTCGGAGGGGACCAGCAGGGCGCGCAGTCCGGCGAAGCTGTCCGATGACACCAGTCCCCATGCCACGAGCTCAGCGAGTCCCTTCTCGACTTCGGTCCGCAGCAAGCCCGTCGCGTTGACGAGATCGCCGAAGAACAGGGCGCCGCGCGATTCGAACGCCGTAAGTAGTGCCTTCCCCGTCGAGGAGAGCGGCAGCGTTGTGGGATCGACTTCTGGGCTCCCTGCTCGCCAGACTTCGCCTCGCTCGCGCCGGAATAACGCGATGGGTGTCGAGCGCACTGGCCCAACCTTGCGATTCCGCATTCCGGCTTCCGCATTTCGAATTGCGGTCAGTCGGCCCCACGCGATTTCGCCCGAAAGACAGAACCCGTCGAGCCAGAGCGGATCGTAGTCCGTGAGCCGGGCGGGCAGGACCTCGGACTCCCAGGCCCCGGCCGCCAGCTCGTACCCATCGAGCAGATCGAGTACCGCTGCCAAGCCCTCCGGACCCTCCGCGCGCGACCCTGTGGCCAGCCGTTGCCACTTGAAGAGGAAGCGCAGGAATTCGGCCGCGGTGACCGGCTCGATCTCTTTGCGCAGCCGATCGAGGGTGTAGCGATGGATCCGCGCCAGCAGCCGGCGTTCGCACCACTCGGTCCCCGCGACGCCTGCGGAGAAGCGGCCCCGCAATGCAAATCCCTCATGCTCCAGGGCGGCGAGGGCGAGGTCGATGTCGATCTGCGGTAATCCTAGAGCCTCCCCGAGATCTGTGGCTGTCGTCGGGCCAATCACTTCCAGCCGCCCGCGCACCAGCTCCCGAATCGCGTGCTCCCGGCTCCACGTTTTTGCGAGCTCACGCTCGGGCGGCGCGACGGACGGTTCATTCGTGGCCCCCGGGAACGCGGCCTGCACCATCGGCAGCCGCTCCGTCGCGACCCACAATCGTCCGTCTACCGTCGTCACTCGCCCAGTGCCGGCCAGGCTGTCGTACTGGTCTTTCCAGGATGCATGGGTTCCGGCTTCAGCGGCCGGCACCGCGCCCATGATGAGCAGCGCATCGTGCAGCTCGTCGCCCGTTTCTGGATCAGGCCACGCCTGTTCGCGCACGAGGTCGATCGCCGCCTGATCGAGCTTGCCGAATTCGTCGGCCGTCTTCACGTCGAGACCGCGGCGCGTGATCACGGCCTGCGTGCGGCGCTCCTCGAGCGGGGCGTCGTCCAGAAACGCGTACGGCCGGGCGTTCAAGACCTCGTGACAGAGCGGTGACGGCTCGGTGGTATCCCGCGCGATCAGCGCGAATTCGCCCGCTTCCATCCCCTCCAGCACGTGCTTCAGACCGGGGAAATCCATCGCCTCGAGCAGGCAATCGGCGATGGTCTGATTCACGAGCGGGTGATCGGGGATTTCTCGGTCACCGACCAGGTTCTCTGGACAGGCCAGCTGATCGGGGAAGACGGCAGCGACGAGATCCTCCGCCTCCATGCGCTGCAACGGCGTCGGGACTTTCCGGCCGCCCCGGAACCGCAGCACCGCCAGCGCGCGGGTCGCGTTCCAGCGCCAGCGCGTGCCGAATACCGGCGCGTCGAGCATTGCTTGCACGAGCAGGTGCTCCGCCGTCGCGGGCTTCAGATACTGGAAGACGTCCTCGAGGGGGAAACTGTGCTGTGGTCCCAGCGAGAGAATGATAGCGTCTTCGGTGGCAGCGGCCTGAAGCTCGAAGTTGAAGCTGCGGCAGAAGCGCTTGCGCAGCGCCAGTCCCCAGGCCCGGTTGATACGGCTGCCGAACGGCGCGTGCAGCACGAGCTGCATCCCACCCGCTTCGTCGAAGAACCGCTCCAGCACCAGGGTCTTCTGGGTGGGAATGGTGCCGAGGACAACGCGAGTCGCGGCGAGGTATTCGACGATCTGGCGCGCGCCGGGCTCGGTGAGACCGATCGTCTCCACCAGCCACTGGATCGCCCCCGGCGGATCGTCGAGCCGGTCGGCCACGTCCTGACGCAGCCGCGAGACTTCCTCCGACAGCTCGTTGGTGCGGCCCGGCGCCTCACCGAGCCAGAACGGCAGCGTCGGCGGTTGGCCTTTGGCATCCGCGACGCGCACCTGACCCGATTCGACTTTGACAATCTGGTAGGACGTGTTGCCCAGCTGAAAGATGTCGCCGGGCGTGCTCTCGATCGCGAAGTCCTCGTTCAGCGTGCCGACGAACGTCTCGGTCGGCTCGAGGATGACGCGATAGTCACCCAAATCCGGAATTGCGCCGCCCGAAGTGATGGCGGCGATCCGCGCACCGCGGCGTCCCGTGAGCTTCTTGTTGATGCCGTCGTAGTGGATGTGCGCACTGCGGCGGCCACGGCGGGTGGTGAACCCCTCCGCCAGCATCTGCACGACGTCGTCGAATTCCTTCCGGCTGAGGTCGCGGTACGGATAGGCCGAACGCACGCGCTCGTAGAGGACATCCTCATCCCACTCCTCACCGGCCGCCGCGGCAACGATCTGCTGGGCCAGGATGTCGAGCGGCTTGTTCGGAATGATTAGTCGGTCGAGCCGACCCTCACGCGTCGCGCGGACCATCGCCGAGCACTCGATCAGCTCATCCCGCGACAGCGCGAACACCCGCCCCTTGGGAATCGCGCCGAGCCGGTGCCCCGCCCTCCCGACGCGTTGCAGCAGTGTGGCGATCGAGCGAGTCGAACCCACCTGGATGACGAGATCGACGCTCCCGATATCGATGCCCAGCTCGAGTGATGCCGTTGCGACCAGCGCCTTGAGCTCGCCCCGTTTTAGCCGCTCCTCTGCCTCCAGCCGTTTCTCGCGCGACAGGCTCCCGTGATGGCTGGTGACGTTCTCGGCGCCGATCCGCTCCGAGAGATGCATCGTGAGGCGCTCGGCAAGGCGTCTGGTATTCACGAAGACCAGCGTCGTCCGGTGCTGCGAGATCAGCTCGGCGATGCGGGTGTTGACCTCGTCCCAGACTTCCGCCGACATCACCGCCTCGAGCGGCGACGAGGGAATCTCGAGCTCGAGGTCGAGTGTCCGGATATGGCCGGCGTCGACGATCGTCGGCGCCGGCTGCCCGGTGCCCACGAGGAACTGCGCGATCTCTTCGATCGGCCGCTGCGTGGCCGACAGGCCGATTCGCTGCGGGCGCTTCCCGATAAGGGCATCGAGCCGGGCGAGCGACAGGGCGAGGTGGCTGCCCCGCTTGTCGCGCGCCACCGCATGGATCTCGTCCACAATCACCGTCCGCACCGACCGCAGCATGTCGCGGGCGCGTTCGGACGTGAGGATCAGATAGAGGGACTCCGGGGTCGTGACGAGGATGTGGGGCGGCTGCTTGAGCATCGCCTGCCGCTCCGACTGGGGCGTGTCGCCGGTCCGAACCAGCGTCCGGACCTCGACGTCGGGCAGGCCCTGCTCCACCAACGTGGCGCGAATCTCTGCGAGCGGCTCCGAAAGGTTCTTCTGGACGTCGTTCGACAGCGCCTTGAGCGGTGAGACGTAGACGACTTGCATCTCATCGCGCAGCTCGCCGTTCAGCCCCTGGCGAACCAGCCCATCGATGGCAGAAAGGAAGGCGGCGAACGTCTTGCCCGACCCGGTGGGGGCGGCGATGAGCACGTCGCCGCCTTCCTGAATGACCGGCCAGGCGCGCCGCTGCGGCTCAGTGGGCTCCGCGAAGCGATTGGAGAACCAACGTTCGACGACGGGATGGAAGCGCGACAGCGACATAAGGCCCGAAATATACCCGAACCTGGGTTAGCTGCGAAGGGCTGCGATCCGCTCGATCGTTTCGCCGATCTTGTTGTTGGGAGTCGATGCGCCGGCCGTGATACCGATCCTCAACCGGCCTTCAGGCAGCCACCGCTCGCGCCGCTCCTCGCTGGTATGGGCGCCGACGGGGCGATAGCGGATGCCCCCGTCCTCATCGATGCATGCCGCATCCTCGATGTGGTAGGTCGTGACCTTCTCGTTGCAGATGGCCGCGAGATGGGTCGTGTTGCTCGAGTTGTAGCCGCCGATCACCACCATCAAATCGAGCGGCTCGGCGATCAGCTTGAGCACCGCGTCCTGCCGTTCCTGCGTCGCCGAGCAGATCGTGTCGAATGTGCGGAAATGCTCGCCGAGCGACTCCGCGCCCCAGCGCCGCGCCATGCTCTTCCCGACTTCGCCGGCGATCGCGAGCGATTCTCCCGAGAGCATCGTGGTCTGATTGGCGACGCCGACGCGCTGCAGGTCGCGGTCGGGATCGAAGCTCGGCGTCATCTTGTCCTTGAAGTGCTCGAGGAATCCGTCCCTCGTCCCCCGCCCCTCGATGTACTCGCACACGATGCGGGCCTCATTCATGTCCCGCACCACGACGTATTTGCCGCCCGGATACTTGTTGACCTGGCTCGATGTGGCCTTCGTCTCCTCGTGGTAGTTCTTGCCGTGTATCAACGCGGTGAAGCCGTCGCGCGCGTACACCTCGACGCGCTTCCAGACGTTCAAAACCGATCCGCAGGTCGTGTCCACGAGCACGCAGCCGATGCCGCGCAGCCGCTCGAAGTCCCGCACCGTGACGCCGAACGCTGGGAGAATCACCACATCGCCGGCGCTCACCGCGCCGAAGTCGAACTCGCCGTCCCGCGCTTCGGGCCGATGCAAGAACGCGACGCCCATCGCCGCAAGCTTCTGATTGACGTGCGGGTTGTGGATGATCTCACCGACCAAGAACGTGCGCTTGTCGGGGAACTTGGTGCGGGTCTCGTACGCGTACTCCACCGCGCGGTCCACGCCGTAGCAGAATCCGAACTCGCGCGCGAGCCGGAATGTCAGGTCGCCCACCTCGAGCTGGTAACCCGACTCGCGAATGAGATCGACGACCCGGCTGTGGTAATCGGCGGTGAGCGCGCCTTCGATTGCGCCCTTGAGGCCGAACCCCTTGCGGAAGTAGGTCTGTTCCACGGCCTCAATCTAACCGGACACCGCGCCCGCCGCGGATCGCGTCGAGCACGCGCTGCACCTGCCAGCCGTCACGAAATGTGGCCGGCTCGCCGTGCGCCGCGCCGCCGCGGATCACGTCCACCATCTCGCGCAGCAGCCGGACGAAGGAGCGCGCCCACATGTTGTTGGGCTTCGTTTTCTCCCAGAGGTCGTCTGGTGCCGAAATGTCTTCGAGCGGCCCATTGGGTTTGCCAAGCTCGAGTTTGGTCTCGCCATTGAACAGCAGCGTTCCGTCGCTCCCGGTGACCTGGCCGAGGTGGCCGGAGCCGTGATGGGCGACGGTACTCAGCGTGATCGTGGCGACGGCGCCACTCCCGGTCTGGAGCACGCAGCTCGCAAAGTCATCCGCAGTCACCGGACGCAGCGCGCCGGTGTCATCCTTCCGCTGTTTGACGAATGTCTCAACCATCCCAGCGACGTACGTGATTTCGCTCCCGCTCCAGAACCGAACCAGGTCGATGAGGTGCGATCCGACCGCGCCGAGGATCCCACCGCCGCGTGAGGCATCGAACCACCAGCTCCACGGGGCATCGGACGTCTGCGGCCGCCCGTCCCCGCGCAGGTAGGGCTTGAGCGACAGCTCGACGTGTCGCAGCTCCCCAATCGCGTTGGACCGAATCAGCTCGCGTGCGCGGCGCCGGTTCGGTTCATAGCGCAATTCGTGGTCAATCCAGGCCAGCCTGTCGGGATGCTGTTCGGATGCTGTCACCATCTGCGCGGCCTCGAAGGCATCGATCGCCATCGGCTTTTCGCACAGGACATGCTTCCCTGCTTCCAGTGCTGCGATCGCATACCGCGCATGGGTATCGGGTGTCGACGAGACGATGACGAGGTCCACGTCCGGAGAGCGAGCGAGCTCCGTTCCATCCGTGAAGACGTGCGGCAGGCCGAACTCTCGCGCAACCGCTTCCGCATTCGCCCGGTGGCCGCTCGCGATGGCGGTCGCCTTGGTCCCCGGCACGAACGCGAGACCGGGCAATTGCACGCGACGGGCGAATCCCGATCCAATGAAGCCGACGCGAACGTCGCCTGATGTCGTCACCACGCGAACGTACACGGCACCGTGTCGGTGTGGGCTGGGAGTGCGACGTCGTGATACAGGATACGCGTGGGTGTCCGGATGCCGTTCTCGGTTCCCGATCCGTCAGCGCTGCCACTGATTTTGTCCCCCCCCCGGGCGCGCCGGACCTGGACCGCTCCGCTGTCGAAGAAAAACGCGTGCGGCGTGTCGCGCAGCAGATAGCGCACTACGACCACGGCCCCCGCCGTGGTCGAGTCGCCCGGTGTGACGACCGGATACGATCCCGTCACGAGGCTGTCCCGGTAATGCAAACGCAGGAGTACGCCGTTGCCCTCGGGACTCATCGCCTCGACCAGGATCGTCCGTCCGTCGGTACAGCGATGCGTCGTCGCCGCAACGGAAAAGTGAGCGGTGTCTCGAGGCGGAAACGCGACGGTCGCGTCGAGGAGCAGCGGCTGCTGCACGACATCGCCGGCGTCACGCCCAGGACACCCCGTCAGCAACAGAAGCAGGGCAGGGACTGGTCTCAGCGCGGCGATGGGGCGACTCCGAGAGACTGGCGCGCGGCGTCGGGTGTGAGCGTGTGGGGCGCGAGCGACGCGATCAATCCGGCCGGCAGGGGTATGGGCTTCAGTTTCTTCCGATCGACGCAGACCAGCACCATCCATCCTGCCGCACCGAGTGCGGGCACGTCGGGCCGCAGCACATCAAAATGCAGCGTCAGCGACTTGGTGCCGACCTTGCCCACGTATGCGGCGATGCGTAAGCGGTCATCCAGGCGCGCCGGCCAGTAGAACTCACTGTGGACCGCTTTGCGTGGAAGGAAGATGTCGTACTCGTCGAACATCTTGTCGTACGCGAGACCGCAGTGCCGAAACAGCTCGGTCTCGGCGATCTCGAAGAGGCGCACGTAGGAGCCGTAGAAAATGATGCCGGCGAAGTCTACGTCGGACCAGCGGACGTATTCCTCTATGACGAACGGCTGCGGCGAGCGATCGGGGGGGGCCATCCCCCGGAGAAGCTAGGACCCTAGGGAGAGGCGCGGAAGCCGTCCATCCCGTAGGACTTGAGGCGTCTCCACAGCGTCGTGCGACTGATGCCGAGCCGCCGCGCAGTTTCCGCGAGCTTGCCGCTCGTGTCTTGCAGCGTGTCGGCAATCGCCTGGCGCTCCCGTTCGGCGAGCGTGAGTGCACCAGTCGGTGGAAGGATCGCTGCCTCTCCGAGATTCTGCGTGCCGTTCTTCAGGGCAGAGAACCGTGCGCCGAGATTCTGCAGTCGATTGCGCACATCGCCGTTCCCCTGGCCGTCGATCACACGCCGGGCCGACGCGTTGGCATACAGCAGGCGGCCCTGTTGATCGAAGATGACGACGCCTTCATTGACCGAATCGATGACGGCGCGCACGAGTGGGGAAAACGTGGCGGGCGGGTTACCCGCAGGGCTGACAGGCTTGTCGATCATTGTTTGGTTATCCTCATACAAATCTTGCAGCTCCAAGGTTTCATGCGGACGAGACAGGCTGTTAGATTCGTGTCAAGATGAGACTCGCTCATAGGGCAAAAGGTTGCTGGTTTGTTTCGGCTTGCGCCCTCCTTACTGACCCGCACTATTGAACGTCAGGACAACGACTTGCCCAAGGACGCCGCCTCCACCCGCGCCAACATCCTCGCTGCCGCCGTGCAGACGCTGCAGCGCGGAGGGGTCGAAGGTTTTACCCTCGACGCGGTAGCCCGGCGTGCTGGAGTCGTCAAAGGCCTGATCCTCTATCACTACGCATCACGCGGCCGGTTGCTGCGAGCGGCCGCATCCCAGGTCGCTGCATCGCGCAGCGCGGCGATCGAGCGCGCCCTGGCCAGTGCTCCGGGCGCGGGCGGCTCGGACGCCTGCTGGGAAGAGCTGCGTCGTCAGGCCGAGGACGGGACGGCACGCGCCTGGCTCGGTCTCTGCGCCGCCGGCCTCATTGACCGATCGGCCAGGAACGCGCACTTCGAGGATGCCGCCCGGGACGCGGTGATCGACGGAACTGCAATCGCGCTTGCCACCGGCGTACCACTCGCCGATGCGAAAGACGCTTATGACGCTCTTTGGTTAACCCTGCTCGAGGTAACTGAGAAGTCTTAGCGGCGCCGGGGCCGCCGCCCGCCCCGCACCACGCGCGCGCGATGCGCGCTTCCCAGACTCCGTAATCCCTGTCGCAGCTCATCGAGCGAGCTGGCCCGCACGGCCTCGTGCTTGCCGCGTGTCACCGTGAAGCGCACCGGCCGGTCGAAGGTTGGAAGATCGTGAGGATTTAACCGCCGGGCCTGCCCCTCCTTGAGCCGGAGCCGAACAATGCCGACGCCCTGGTCAACGTCGTAGTCCACGGGCACGCGGTCACCATAGAGAAAAACCGACGAGGGCAGGGCATCGAGCCGCTGCCGTTCGCCCTCGGGAATGGCCGCGTCGGGATCGACCCCGATCGGCTTCCCAATGAACTCGTCCCAGGAACGGACGCCCGCGAGCTGCGCCGCTATCTGCGCGGCCACATGCTCACGCTGCGCCTGTTGCAGCCGCCCGCCCGAGCGACGCCAATAGTGTCCGAAGCGCTCCAACGCCCGCCGCACTCTCCCCTGGTCCGGATGCGGAGTTTCGCCCGCCAGGAGCGCCTCCAGTAGGGCCCGCCGGGCCGAGTCGCCGAGCTCGTCAGGAAATGGACTTGGCAGCGGCTCCACTTCGCGGTCGAGTGTGAACCCGAAGTACTCGACTGTCCGCACAATCATCAGTCCTTCCCGGCGCCGCTGCCGCTCGAACACCACGTCGGGCCTGCCCCGGCGCGCAAACCGCCGGATGGCGCGCTCGGGGATCTGCGTCCCCTCGATGCTCGCCCGTGGCACGCCGAAACGATCGGCGAAATACCGGAGCGATCCGGCAATCGCGCCCCAGCTCCCACTGACCGAGCTCCGACTGACGCGTGCTTCACGACCGTCCGGCGTTTGCTCGTCGATCACCAGATCAAAGGGCATGATCTTGGCCAAAAGGTCAGCAAAAAGCTCGAGCGTTTTGCGGTCGCCGTATGGCAGCTTGGCCGGCAAGGGGAGCTCCAACTGGCGATAGACCGAGGCCGTCCCGAGCGCGATGTCTTCGATCGCCTTCACGAGCACGCCCCGCTCCTCAGCCCAGCGCGCGATCTCGTCCTCCCGGAACAGGTGACGGGGCAGACCATACACTTCGCCGAGGTACCCGTACTTGTTCACAGCCTCCGCATAGACGTTGTACGCCGTTATATGATCGGACCCCGGTACGATCAGGCCACCAAGCTGTCGCTCCTCTCTCGTCATGCGATGCAGCGACTCGATGTTCGATGCGACTGCCACGAGGGGAACGAGCGGCGGCTCGGCGTGATAGAGCAGCTCTCCCCAGGGCCGCTCGACGGGCATCGCCTCGACCTCGCGACCGTAACTCGTTAGCCTGCCATGCTCTATGAGTCCGCGCTCGGTCAGGAGCTCTACACTGTCCCGATAGGCGCGGCGATCAAGGGGGACGGGGAGGTCGAGCTCGGTGGCATCGACACCGATTGCGGCGCACGTGATCGCGACGCGCTCCGCATCGCCGGCGAGCTGGAACTCGGGAGCCGTCGGCCGCAAGTCCTCGAAGGCCAAGTCGCGGTCGCTCAGGATGTAGACCTCACCGTGCTGGACCCGACCGTGCACCCGGCCGGCCATCTGGAGGATCTCGTTCGCGCCGAGGTATGCGCGGGTCAGTACGTTCTTGCCGCGCTCCACCACATTCGTGTAGCGCGCATCATAGATCACGACGGTGTCGAGCCCGCGGATGTTGAGCGCGGACTGCCCAGCGGCCGTCATGGCGAGCAGGAACGGCCGTTTGACCAAACCGTCAAGAAAAGGTCGAATGACTCGAATCGGCTCACCGCCGTGATAAAAGGCAGTCGCCAGGTTGGGCCAACGGTCGCCGAGCTCCTTGGCGATCTGCTCGACCTCGGCGCGGGTTGGCACGAAGACGGCGACACCGCGGCGCTCGCGCATGACCCGTTTTATGAAGCGATCGTTCAAGAACTCGAGCGGCTGCTCCGCCAGGACATTGACCTGTGCGGCCTTGGCGGGATCAAACGCCCGAGTCTCGAGCACCTCGGCGGAACCCAGATACTTCGAGTAGAAGCTCGGATCCACGGTCGCGGACAGCCAGATAAAGCGGCACCGGGCGCGCTTCCCGAGCGCGAGACACAGCTCCATTTCCGCCGAGGTCTGGTGAATCTCGTCCACGACGAGCGTGTCCCGCATGGCGATGAGGCCATCCTGGAACCAGCGGCGCGCGATTCCGGTCGTGATGATGACGACGTTCCAGGTCGGCGTTTCGGGCGTCGCTTCCCGCTCGCGATTGACGACTCCGACCTTCAGTGGTGCCTTCAGAATGGTCTCCGCCATGCTGCGGATCGCGAGTGTCTTGCCGGTGCCCGTCCCGGCCACGATCCCGAACCCCTGGCCCGAGCCGGCAAGCCGGCGAATGTCCTCGCCGTGCTCGCGCTCGAGCAGCGTCTCCAGGTTTAGGCCGAGTGCCAACTCGATCGTCTCGCAGGCGGCCCGTGTGGGGGCGATGACGATGACTCGGCCGGTAGACGGTTCTGCTGCGAGGAATGCCTGGGGATCGGGAGGGAGAAAATGGTCGCGGGAGGTACGCACTACGGGAATATAGAAAAAGAACGGAGGCGCCGGTGTAGCGGCGCCTCCTTGGTGGGTCTTCCCAGCTACCAGCCGCGATGATAGCCGCGTGCGTACCGACGATGTGCCCGCAGAACGATCACGCGTGGCGCGCGGTAGTAGCGCGGTCCGATGACGATCACGGGAGCGGGACGGTAGCGGTAGTAGTAGGGGTGCGCGTAGCGCGGGTAATACGGTCGGCCGATGACAAATTGTCCGGCGAAGTACGGGTCTCCAAAACTCAGCGACACGCCAACCCGCGTCTGGGCGGCGGCGACGCCGGTGGCGAGACCAAACAAGAGTCCGAGAACGACGAAGATGCGTTTCATAGGTGCCTCCTTGAGGTGCCCCTGACTAGGGAAGACGCGTGCCATGCGGGCCGGAGGACGCTAGTTATTAAGTGGTAGCTAGTTACGTGTTCCAGGGGAAGTGGCGCCACTGTCCGACCGTGGCTACAGGTTGTCCCGGTTCAGTCTCCGAAGCTGATACCGAGGTCTCGGGCTGTGGCGATGCTGTCAGAATCGAGGCGCACGCGGCGCGGAGTCGCCAGCGCCTCCGCGATCGCGACCGGAACGATATTCGGCGGCTGTAACGCCACCATCATCCCGAACTGTCGCTCCGCAACGAGGCGAACCGCCGCCGCGCCGAAGCGGAGCGCGAGCATCCGATCGAACGTCGTCGGACCGCCACCCCGCTGCAGATGTCCGAGCACCAAAACCCGCGCCTCTTTCCCTGTCATCTGTTCGATCGAGTGCGCCACTTTTTCGGCGATGCCACCGAGGCGCTCGTGCGCGGGATCGATCAAGGACACCGTACCGCCCTTCGGCGCGGCACCCTCCGCCACTACGACCATGCTGAAATGCCGTCCTTCGGCCTCACGGCGCCGGATCTTGTCGCAGACCTTGTCGATGTCGAAGGGGATTTCGGGAATCAGGATGACGTCCGCAGAGCCGGCGATGCCCGAACTCAGGGCAATGAAGCCGGCGTACCGGCCCATCACCTCCACGACCATCACGCGCTCATGACTTTCCGCGGTCGAGTGCAGTTTGTCGATCGCGTCGGTCGCCGTAGAGACCGCCGTGTCGAACCCGAACGTCGTGACGGTTCCGCCCACGTCGTTATCGATGGTCTTGGGCACGCCGACGACGGGGAGCCCCTTTTTCCAAAGCTGCAGCACAATGCCGAGCGTGCCGTCACCGCCGATGGCCACGAGGGCGTCGAGGCGATTCGCCCGGAACGAGTCGAGCAGCTCCTGCGTGCGGTCGCGCTCTTCCCAGGAGCCGTCCGGCCGCTGTACGCGCCATTTGAGGGGGTTACCGCGATTCGACGTTCCGAGGATCGTGCCGCCGAGGTGCGTGATGCCGCGGACTTCGTTCGGGCCCAGCGGCATCAGCTCGGCTTCGCCGAGCAGGCTCCCGAATCCCCGTCTGATCCCCACGCATTCCCAGCCGCGATGCACCGCGCTGAGCACGACGGCGCGGATGACGGCATTCAGGCCTGGCGCGTCACCGCCGCCGGTGGAGATCGCGATCCTCACTGCTGGCCGGCGGCTCCCCCCTCGCGAATCAGCCGCACCACTTCGCCCGCCTCGGCGTGACGCTTGGTGCTTTTCTTGGAGTAGACGCGGCGTCCGTCGACGTCCACTTCGAAGACGCCGCCGGACGATTGAATCAGCCGCACTTCAGCATGCGGAAAGGCGTTGCGGATTTCGGCCGCCAGACCGGTGGCCCGGGGTTCGTAGTTTCAAATGACGCAGTATTCGATTGTGACGGTCATGTCGTAAACGATAGTCGTGCTTGACACACCGCGCCACGGCGCCGACCTTCGCCACAGCGTATGCGGATCCTCTCCCGTTTCTCGACCGCGCCCGCGCTGTTCGTCCGCGTGGCGGTTTCGCTCGCCGCGGTCGTCAGTTTCGGCGCCGGGCTGGCCGCCTACGTCAACGGTCGAGTGCCGGCCGGCGAAAACCTACCGCTGGCCGGGGCGCTGATCGTCCTCGTCGCCGCGGTCACGCGCCGCTACGGCATCGCGCTTCCCGGCAACGGCTTTTCCTCCTACGTCCTCGGCGCCATGCTGTTCGCGATCCTCGACCGCGGCTGGGCGTTCGCGGCGATCGTCGCGCCGTTCGCGATGCTCTTCGGGGACGTGCTGCTGCGCCGCCTGCCGCTGCGCGCGGCGCTGGGGAATGCGGCGCACCTGACGGCCGGATCGACGTTCGTTGGCCTAATGTATGCGCGGCTGAGCGGCGCGGCCGGAGCCGCGGCGCTGTCCGCTGACAATGCGTGGGTCATCGCGCTCACGACCGTGATGTTGCCGATGATCGTAAACGGGACGTTCTATCTCGAGCTCGCCCTCGGGCAGACGATCGCGTGGGTCGATGCCCAACTCACGCTGCGCTGGGAGTCCATCGTCTACCTGGTGTCCGCCGCGTTGGCACTCGGCTGGCTCGCGGTCGTGCACGCCACCATCCCGACCGAGACTCGGGGCTTGCTGGCCGGGGTGCTGGCGGTCGCGACGTGGGGCAGTTTGCGCGTGCTGCGCCTCGGCGTGCGGGCCGACGAGCTGCAGCTGATTCAGCGCCTCGCGCAGGTGATCGCCGCCGAGCTCACGCTGAGCCACAGCTTCCAGCGCGTGCAGGAGCTGACGCGGCAGCTGATTCCGTGGGAACAGATGGGATTTGCCCGTTACGATCCTCGCACGCGTCAAATGGAGCTCGTCGCTGACACGGCCGCACAACCGGGAGCGGCGTTCCGATTCGACTCCGACGCCGGCCTCACCGGCGAGGCGGTGCGGCTGCGCCGTCCCGTCGTGGCGCACGGACTCGCGCGAGATCAGGTCGTGTTGCCGGGGGCCGAAACCCCCGGCTCGGAGATGCTCGTGCCGCTGTACCACGCGGGCCAGCTCGTCGGACTCTGGAGTGTCCGGCACTCCGACCCGACGATGTACCGGCAGTCTGACGGCGACCTCCTGGAATTGCTGGCACCGCAGCTCGCGTTGATGGTGGCGATCGACGGCTCGCTGCGCCCGGTGACCGGCGCGTCGGATCAGACGACCCAGTATGTGCAGACGCTGACCGCCACGACGGAGGAGATCCACGCATCCAGCGAGGAAGTCGCCGCGGCCGCGCAGCGTGCGAGCCACGGCGCCAGCCAGGCGGCAACACTGGTCAGCACCGCCGCCCGTGAAGCGGGCCAGTTGAAGGACAGCGCCGCCGAGCTCGCGGCAGCCGGCGACCGGACGCGCGATGCGGGATCGCAAATGGAAAAGACCACCGACCGGGTGCGGACGGCGACCCAGACCGCGGTGCGGCAGCTGACCGATCTCGGCGTCACGACCGAGGAGAGCGCCGCCGAGGTGGGGCGCCTGCGTGAAGTGGCGTCGCAGGTCGAGAAGTTCTCGGAAACGATTGGTTTCGTCGCGAATCAGACGAATCTGCTGGCGCTCAACGCGACGATCGAAGCCGCGCGCGCGGGGATTCACGGCCGAGGGTTTGCCGTCGTCGCCGATGAGGTGCACAAGCTCGCAGAGGCGAGCGGACGGGAGGCGCGCAACGTCGGCAAGGCGGTCCAGGACACGCGGCGCGCACTGGACCGCGCCGCCCAGCTCATCGAGCGGATCCGCGGCGATCTCGGCCAGGTCGTTCAGAGCTCCGCGGCGTGGGTCCAGGACCTCGGACGGATCGCGGAAGCGGCCGCCGAGACGGCGCGCGCCGGGAAACAGGTGGCGGAAATCGGACGTCACAGCGCCGAGCTGGCAACGCGCATCACCGACTCCCTCGGGCAGGCGCGGACGGGCGCGCAGACCTCCAGCCAGGAGGCCGAGGCGGTTGCGGCCGCAGCGTCCGAGCAGTTGCGCGCCATCCAGGATCTCGCCAAGGGCGCCACTGAGCTGTCGGCGCTTGCCGAGCAGCTTTCCCAGGCACTGCGCTTCATCCGCGGGGGCAACGGTCATCCCTAGACCGGGAGCTACGGGATTCGGAGGACGCCCACCTCGCCGTTAAGCTCGTCCTGGACCGCCGGCAATCCTGGCGGCACGATCCACGGCCCACCGTTGACGCGGATGTTGACACGGTATGAACCCGGCGGCATGCGAAGCCGGGTTTCCCACACGCCGCCCGCGAGCGGCTCAAGTTTCACGACCCACCACTCGAGAAAATCCGCCGTCAGCTCCACCCGCTGGACCCTGGGCAGGTAGAGCCGTAGCGCCGTGAGGTTCGTGGCGCGATCGATCACGACGGCCTCGAAATTCCGCCGCGACAACGGCGCGGTTACTCGACCCACCGACATCCGCACCCCAAGTCGCAACAGGCCGTTCGCAGGACTGCCTTGCAGCAGTGGACGGCCGCGGCTCGCGACGCCGGCGACAAGGCCAAACTGCGGTGTCAGCGACCACGTCCCCTCGACCGCGCCCCACCAGGGCCTCTGTGCGCCGACCTCGAAATGAACGCCGCTCTCGAGCGACGCGCCGAGGCGGCCCGCACTCCAGTCGATCCGCGCAGCGACATCACGCCACAGGCGACCGGGCGACTCCACCATCGTTGTCTCAGGCGGCTGCCAGACCGCCATCGTGTCGGGCGGACGGGACGGCCGGATTTCCTCCATGTGACGGCTATCCCTCGTCCGGCCCTCTCGAAGCGTCGCCTCGACGGCGAACGGACCGCGATGCCACGTCGCGCCAACGCCCGTCAGGACGACACCGGTCGGGTTGAGACCCTCGTCAAAGCGACCGCGCGCGAGCTGGATCGACGCTTCGATCGGACCCGCAACCACGGTCGCGCGGACGCCCGCGAGGCCGAACCATCCTCCAGCGCCCACCGCGCCAGCAAGGTCAGGCGATAGCGACAGCCAACTGCGCGGATGAACGGCGGCAGTCGCCCGGATGGAAGTGAAGACGGTGTCGAGTGTCGTTCCGAGATCGCCAGTGATGCGTGCTTGTCCGTAGACGGGCGAACTGAGGAGCACGACCGCGACGAGGCATTTGGAGATTGGAGATTGGAGATTGGACATCGAAGACTCGCGTTAGTTTTTGAAGAGGAGCGTTGCTCTCAACGATGCGGCAACGGGCGCGGGAACGCCATTGGCAACGTCCCGCTCGACGGCCATCCGGAGCTGCGCCAGCTGTTCGTCCGACGCACCGGACGTGAGCGCGCGCAACACGACCCGCGCCGCGGTATCCACGGGGACCGTGCTGGCCACGAGGTCGGTCGCGACTTCGAATGCGACGGCCGCGTCTCGCGCGCTGCGGGCCGCGTGGATCCGCTCCAGGTCTGCTCCCGAGAATCCCGCCCGCAGCGCTCCCGCGCCGGCCGCGATCTCGCGCGCGGAGGCGCCGCCCCCTAACAAACGGCGGGCAGTGCCCAAGTCGGTCGCTAGCCGGCGCACCGCGTTCGCAATCACGTCGGCGTTCGCCCCCTTGGTCACACCTTCCAATACTTTCGCCTCGAGCAGATCAGTCGGCAGACCGGCAGCACGCGCCGAGTCGAGCAACGGGACGACCGCGCTCACGAGGGGCTGGGGTACGCGGCCGGTGAGTCGTGGGTACTGTCCCGCGAGGGTCGTTGGCGCAAGCAAGAGCGCTGCGACGAGGAGCTGCTTCACGTGCGCCGGCTCAGGACCGTGACGACCGAGCTTTCCGGCCCGAAGTCGTGATCGACCGCTCGTGCCGCCGTGGGGTCGGCCATCCAGCGTTGGCCGTCCACCACGAACGAGTAGCGGTAGCGGCCCGGTTTGAGCGAAACGACGACGAACCATGCCGAGTCGCCGACGGACTGGAGCGGGGTGGCGGAAGGATCCCAGTCGTTGAAGTCGCCGACCAGGGCTACCGTCGTGGCGTGCGGCGCAAGGAGCAGGAACGTGGTCGGGCGCTCGATGTCGCTGCGCGGGTGGAATAACAAGAAGAGCGCCACGCCTGCCGCAAGCAGGCCGCCCACGATCCAGGCGAGTGGCCGGCGCGCATTCGTTGCGCGCACCGCGTTCATCACGCGTTCCCGAAATCCGGCACTCGCGGTCACCGGCTCTTTCAACTGCGTGACAATGTCGCGCAAGTTACCGGGTAATTCGGTCACTGGCGCTCACCTCCCAGGAGCTCGCGCAGCCGGTCCAGGCCTCGACTCACGCGCATTTTGATGGCTGACATACCCAATCCGGTGAGACCCGCGATGTCCTCGTAGCTCATGTCTTCGACAAAGCGCAGCAGGAAGACCTCACGTTGCTCAAGCGGCAGCTGCCCGATAAGCCAGATCGCTTCTTCGCGTCCCGCCAGGCGGATGTCGTCCGCGGCGACCCGCCCTCCACTCTCGAAATCTGGCACCGAGCGGCTCCGACGCGCGAACCGCGCCTGCATCGACCGGCAGCGATTCACAAGAATGCGGTACAACCACGACGCAAAGCGCTCGCGATCCTGGTAGCGGCCGAGTCCACGGTACGCGCGCAGGAAGGCGTCCTGGAGCGCCTCTTCCGCATCCTCCTGACTGCCGAGCAGTCGAGTGGCGAAGCGCGCGAACCGCGCGTGGTAACGGTCCACGATTATCGCGTACGCCGCAACGTCGCCCGCGAGTACGCGGCCGATCACTTCGCCGTCCGTGGGCGTCACAGGCCGCGGTGCGACGTCACGACGAGAAAACCCCCTGAGGGCGCTCACGGGTCACATGTCCAAGCAGCGCAGATGTGACCCGTGATCCCGGGCATCGGGTTTACTTATCGACATCCAACCGGAACGTGATCATGAGAGCAATTGTCATCGCGGCCATAGCAGGTGCTCTGCTTGCCGTCAGCTGCAACGAAGGATCGGGTCCGAGCACAAAAATCGCGGGGACGGGCGTGCGCGCGGGCGGCAATCCCAGCGATACCGCGAATCAGCCACCACCGCCGCCGCCACCCCCCCCGCCCCCGTCTCCGCCGCCCCCGCCGCCGGACACGGTGATACCACCGCCGCTTCCACCGCCGCCGCCCGCGAATGACACCACGCTGTACGTCATCGTGGTGACGATCGACTCAGCGAATCACGGCACTGATCGGGTACCGGGCGCGACAGTCCGATTCTTCAAGCAGGAGGTCACGACCGTTTTCTGTGATTCGATTGGCCCGTCGCCCAACTGCCATGAGCAGCATTACCCGGTACCCGGTGCGTCGGACGTCACGCTCCCCGACGGACGCGTGATACGAGCGTTGCTCGTGACCACGGTGACGACGAACCTCGACGGTGTCGCCTCGGCGTCGGATCTCAGTCCGGGCTGGTACGCCACGATCACCGACCCGCCGTCAGGGAGTCCTTACGGGTCGGAGGCGGTAACGAATGTGGGGGTCATGGGGGGCCCGCCGACGTACCTGACTGTCTTCCTCACCAAACGGTAGGTGTTTTGTAGCAACGGAGGAGCCCCGGGGCGTTCGCCCCGGGGCTGCTTCCCTTAGACCCGGCGGCTGGTGACCCGCGCTACGGGGGTTTCTTCAGGGCGGACCGATTATTAAAGTGAAAGTGCCGCCAACCCCGGGGAGCCACATGCGCGCGCGGACGTCATTGCTGCTGGTGTGTCTCAACGTCGTTCCTGTCCTCTGCGTCGCTCAGCACACGCATCAGTTCGAAATCAGCGCATTCGGGTCGTATACGCGCTACGACAAGGCGTTCATGCTGGACAAGCAAATCGGCGGGGGCGGGCGCCTCGGCTACTTCTTCAGTCCTGTTGTAGGGATCGAGGTCGATGCCGGCTACCAGCAGCCCACGCCGGCCGTCGGCGGCGCGAATGCGACGCTGCAGCTGGGGAGCGCCAGCCTGGTCCTCAACATGGGCAACCAGCATAACCTCTTCTATATCCTTGGCGGCTACAGCCGACTCGCGTTCGGCGATCGCTCGGGCTACATGTTCACGGACAACGGCGTTCACGGCGCCATCGGCGACCGCGTGTTCCTGGGTGGGCGGGTCGCCCTCAGGATCGAAGGACGCGCCATCTACGCTCCCAAAACCGGGTTCTCCAGCGGCAATTGGGCCGGGCACATCGTCGGTTCTGCTGGCCTCTCGATCTTCACCGGGCCAAGCGCGTTCCGTGACGCCGATCTGGACGGCGTCGCCGACGGCAAGGATGCCTGTCCAGGCACACCAGTCGGTGCGGTCGTTGACGCGCGCGGCTGTCCGAGCGACTCCGACCGCGACAAGGTCTACAACGGCCTAGACGCTTGCCCCAACACGGTCGAGGGCGCGGAAGTGGATGCGCGCGGCTGCCCGAAAGACTCCGATGGCGACGGCGTGTACGACGGCATCGACAAATGCCCGGGCACAGCGACGGGCGCCCGCGTGGACGCACAAGGCTGCCCGACCGATTCCGACCGCGACGGCGTGCCGGATGGTCCTGACCAGTGCCCGAACACGCCGGCGGGCGCCACGGTGGATACGACCGGCTGCCCGGTGGACAGCGATCACGACGGCGTGCCCGATGGCATCGACAAGTGTCCCAACACCCCGCCGCGGACCGAGGTGGATACGGCAGGCTGCCAGCGGGCCTCGGACGCCGACGGCGACGGCATCGACGACACCAAGGACAAGTGTCCGGGAACCGCGGCAGGCACCCGGGTCGACGCGGCCGGCTGTCCAATTCTCTTTACGGAAGCGAAGACGCCGGTCGTGCTGCGTGGTGTGACGTTCGAGACGGGGCGTTCGGCGCTGAAGCCGGACTCCTACACGATTCTCGACATCGTGGCGGCGTCGCTCATCGCCAACCCCGACATCAAGATCGAAATCGGCGGACACACCGACAACACGGGGGCCTCGGCGACGAACCTGCGTCTGTCGCAGGCACGTGCCGATGCCGTCCGCGCGTATCTGGCGAGCAAGGGCGTCGGTCCCGAGCGGATGGTGGCCAAGGGGTATGGTGCATCGCAGCCGGTCGCGCCGAACACGACGGCAACCGGTCGCGCGCAGAACCGGCGCGTCGAGCTGCGGCAGACAAACTGAGGCGGAGGCACAACGTGAGAACGCTCGCCCCCCTATTTGCGATCGTGGCACTGACAGCCACGCGGCTGGACGCGCAGTACGCCCGCCGCTACGAAGTCGGCTTGTTCGGCGCCTACACCAAATACGACAAAGCCTTCGGCCTGGCCGACAAGCCAGGCGGGGGGGTGCGGTTCGCGTACGCGCTCACGCCCATGATCGACCTCGAGGTCGAGGCGCTGTTCCAGTCACCGCAGGATGTCGGCACCGCGCACATCGAGCCGCTCATCGGCAGCGGCAGTCTCGTCGTGAACGCGTTGAACGCGAGCCGCATGTCCGTCTACGTACTCGGCGGCTACTCGCGGCTCGATTTCGGCAATACCAATCCCTACCATTTCACGGACGGTGGATTCCACGGCGGGGCTGGCGCGAAGTTCTTCATGAGCTCGCGGTTCGCGCTGCGCTTCGAAGCGCGGGGCATCTACACACCAAGCACGACGAGCGCGTTTCCCGGCGGGTCGAAGAACGCCACACATTTGATGGTGTCCGCAGGGTTCGCGTTCTTCCAGCCTGACGCCGCCCCCACCGGGGACGCCGACCACGACGGGGTCGGGGACAAGAATGACGCCTGCCCCGACACGCCACGGGGCGCGACCGTCGATAACCGCGGCTGTCCCGCCGATGCCGATAGCGACGGCGTATTGAACGGGATCGATCAGTGTCCGAACACTCCGACGGGTGCGACGGTGGATGCGATGGGCTGCCCGCACGATCAGGACGGCGACAAGGTGTTCGACGGGATCGATCAGTGCCCCGACACGCCGGCCGGGACAGCCGTGGACGCGAAGGGGTGTCCGCTCGCCGGAGCCGCTCCGACGCCGTTGGCTGACTCGGACCACGATGGCGTGAACGATTTACTCGACAAGTGTCCGGACACACCGGCGGGCGTGACCGTCGATGCGACGGGATGCCCGATCGATTCCGATCACGACGGAGTTTGGGACGGGCTCGACAAGTGCCCGGATACCCCGGCCGGCGCCACGGTCGATGCGAACGGCTGCCCGTCGGATTCCGACGGCGACAAGGTCTTCGACGGCATCGATCGCTGCCCCGACACGCCTGCCGGCACACCGGTTGACGCGCTCGGCTGTCCGGCAGACTCCGACAAGGACGGCGTGATCGACAGTCTGGACAAATGCCCGAACACGCCGGCCGGCATTCAGGTCGATGCCAACGGCTGCCCGATCGAGCACGACACCGACGGCGACGGAGTGGTGGATTCGCAGGATCGCTGCCCCAACACGCCGAAGGGATCAAAGGTCGATCAGTTCGGCTGCTTGCTGTTGTTCGAGGAGCGCGCGGTCCCACCCGCGGCCCCCGGAGCGCCGCCCGCCCGTCCGACGCTGATTCTGCAGGGCGTGAACTTCCAGAGCGGTCGGTCGGTGCTGACGACATCGTCCTACGCGGTTCTGGATCAGGTGGCTGCGTCGCTCGTGGCCAATTCTGAGATTCGGATCGAGATCGCCGGATACACGGATTCCACGGGCCGGCGTCCGATGAACCTCCGGCTCTCTATGGCGCGGGCTGCCGCGGTCCGCGCGTATCTTGCGCGCCGAGGAGTCAGCCCCATGCGGATGCAAGCACGAGGATATGGGGCTTCGGGCTACATCGCGCCGAATGCGACGCCTGAGGGACGGGCACAGAACAGACGAGTAGAACTGCATAAGCTGAACTAGGGTCGGACGGTCGGACGGAGGGACCGTCGGAGGGTGGAACGGCCCCGGTCGCGCGCTGCGGCCGGGGCCGGTAGTTTTCTGAGCCCACGACGAACCGAGAGACTCCATGCGCAATCTTCTGCTGTCAGCGCTCATTCTGTCCGTCAGTCCGACGGTCCGACTGTCCGCCCAAGCCCGTCCCTGGCAATCCACCGACTACTATCGGCTGACCGTCGTGAGCAGTCCTGCGTTGTCGCCCGACGCTCGTCGGGTCGCGTTCGTCGTGACTACCGTGGTGGAGGACAAAGACCGGCGCCACAACGAGATCTGGATGGCTCCTGCCGACGGCTCCGCCCCGGCCTTTCGGTATACGAGCCCCTCGACCGAAGCGTCGAACCCGAACTGGTCGCCTGACGGCTCCCTGCTCGCATTTTCGAGCAAGCGCGACGGCTCGGATGACGACATCTGGTTCTTGCGGACCGCGGCGCCGGGCGGTGAGGCATTCCAGGTCAAGGGCGTGCACGCGATGCCGACCTTCTCGGCGGACGGACAATGGCTCGCGTATACGTGGCGCGGGGATGAGTCGGACAGCTTGAAGAAGGAGACGTGGCGCACGCGCGTGTCGCCCACCGCGATCACCCGTGGTGCCGATGCCAAGCGGTTCGACGGACGCGTCTACACCTCGATCCCGATCGTCGGCGACGAGCGCGGCTACCTGCCGCCGCGCGAGACCCGGCGTCCCAGCCACATCTACCTCGTGCCGCTCGCCGGCGGTGCACCGCGCCAGCTCACCAGCGGCGATCTGAGCCAAAACTCGCCGGCGTGGTCGCCCGACGGCAAAACAATCGCATTCGATCAGGACTCCACCGAGAACAAGGAGGTGCGGAACGACAACTGGCCCGCACTGTTCCTCCTCAACGTTGCCGATGGCACGACTCGAGCCCTGCCGACCGGTTTCCCGCAAAGCAGCTCGCCCGCCTGGTCTCCCGACGGGAAGACGATCGCGTTCGTGTGCTCAAAGGGCCGGGACGTGGAGAACGACATCTGCATCATTCCGGCAAGCGGAGGGACCGCGCGAACCCTCACCGCGGTTGAGTGGAGTCTCGACCCCAGCAGCCCCGCCTGGTCGGCCGATGGCAAGACGATTTACTTCTCCGCCGAGACCAACGGCAACGTCCATCTGTTTGCGGTGGCGGCGGCTGGTGGCCCTGTTCGCCAGATCACAACGGGAGAGCGTCAGCTGCGGGGCTTCTCGCTCAGTCTCGACGGGCGTGCGCTCGCATACACGGCCAGCGATATCACGCACGCGACCGAGCTCTACGTGACACCACTCGCGCGTGGCCCGGAACGCCGGCTCACGGCGTTCAACGATTCGCTCTTCAAGCAGGTCACGGTCATTCCCGCCGACACATTCTGGTTCACCGGCGTCGGCGGCCTGAAGATCGAAGGGTGGCTGATGAAGCCGTACGGCTATCAGCCAGGGAAGAGCTACCCACTGGTGCTCTCGATTCACGGCGGCCCGCACTCGAACTACGGCAACGTGCTGTTTCCGGAGTTTCAGATGCTGGCGGGTCAAGGCTACTGGACCTTGTTCACGAATCCACGCGGGTCGAGCGGCTACGGGCACGCGTTCACGTACGCGACGCGCGCACGGTGGGGAATGGAGGATTACCAGGATCTCATGCAGGCGGTGGACGTCGCCATCGCGCGCAACAAGGGCGCGGTGGACACGGCGCGCATGGCGGTCCTGGGCGGCTCGTATGGCGGCTTCATGACGAATTGGATCGTCGGCCACACGAACCGGTTCCGGGTGGCGCAAACCGATCGCTCGATCTTCAACTGGTATTCGTGGTACGGATCGTCCGATGCTCAGGGGCTGACCGAGTACGAGTTCAATGGGGCGCCGTGGGAGAGCGATTCACTCTACCGCGTGCTCTCGCCGATGAAGTACGCGACCAGCATGCACACACCGATGTTGATCGTGCACTCCGAGGACGACAAGCGCGTGCCGATCACCGATGCCGAGCAGCTCTTCATGTCGCTGCGCAAACGCGGGATTCCGGCCGAGTTCGTGCGCTATCCGCGCTCGTCCCACGGCTTGTCGCGCAGTGGTCCGCCCTGGTTGCTCGTTGACCGTCTGGAGCGGATCCGCACGTGGTTCGCGTACTGGATCGGCACCGGCCAGGCGGCGCCCGCGGCAACGACGAGCCAGCATTGATGGTTCGAAGGAGCTTGCTCCTCGCGCTGGCAGTGATGCTGCTGGCGGTCTCGGCATTCGCCCAAAGGCCTCGTACTCGCCGAACGCCTTCGCCGCCCCCCGCCGCCGTCGTTCCTCGCCGCCCTTCGCCGCCGGTTATTCCCACGCCGCGTTCGGTCCTCGGCTTCGAGCCGGGGGACGATCGCAAGCTCGTCGAATGGCCCGTGCTGGTGCGGTATTTCGAGGCGCTCGCCAAGGCGAGCGATCGCGTCGATTACCGTGAGCTGGGGAAAACGACGCTGGGCGCCCCGTTTGTCGCGCTCGTGATCTCGAGCCCCCAGAACCTGCGTCGCCTAGACTACTACCGGCAGGTCAACGCGGGACTCGCAGATCCTCGCTCGTTCCGTACCAGTCGCGCCGCGCGCGAGGCGTTGCAGAACGGCAAGGCGATCGTCCTCATTACGTCGAGCATTCATTCGACGGAGGTCGGGGGGCACCTCTCGCCGGTGGCACTGGCGTACCGGCTGGCGACCGACACGGGCGCGACGACGCGGACGATCCTCGACAATGTGATTCTCTGGCTGGTGCCATCGCTGAACCCCGACGGCGTCACCATCGTGTCGAAGTGGTACAACCGCACGCTCGGGACGACCGCGGAAGGGACATCGCCGCCGGAACTGTATCACCACTACACCGGTCACGACAACAACCGCGACTGGTACGCGTTCACGCAGGTCGAGACCCAGCTGACGGTCGATTCGCTGTACAATGTCTGGCATCCGCAAATCGTCCACGACATCCATCAAATGGATGCGAACGGCGCGCGGCTGTTTCTGCCGCCCTACCTCGATCCCGTCGAGCCCAACGTCGACCCGCTGCTCATCGACGGCGTGAACGCGCTCGGCAGTGCGATGGCGTGGGAGCTCGCCGGTCAGGGCAAGACGGGGATCTCGATCAATTCGACCTATGATGCCTGGACGCCGGCGCGCGCATACCAACACTACCACGGCGGCGTGCGCATTCTCTCGGAGACGGCCAGCGCCGACCTCGCGACGCCGATCGATATCCCGTTCGATCGGCTGCAGGCGCGCGAGCGCGGCTACAATCCGCGCGAGCGGTCGTGGAATTTCACGAACCCCTGGCGCGGGGGACGGTGGTCGCTGCGCGACATCGTGTCGTATCAGACGGAAGGCGCCTACGCGCTGCTGTCACATGCGGCGCACGACCGCGAGCGCTGGCTCACCAACTTTTTCAACATCGAGACGCGTGCGATCCGCGGCTGGCGCGAATGGCCGTACGCCTACGTGATTCCGGCGCGCCCCCCCCAGGACTCGGTCGCGCTGAGCGCATTGCTCGGCATCCTGCGGCGCGGCGGCGTCGAGATTCGCACCGCGCTCCAGTCGTTCAGCATGCAGGGTCAGCGCCACGCGGCGGGGACGTACGTCGTCGTGCTGCGGCAACCGTACGCGGCGTTCGCCAAGACGCTGCTCGAAGTGCAGAACTATCCGGACCGACGCTTGTATCCCGGGGGGCCGCCGGAGCGCCCCTACGATGTCACGGCTCACACCCTGCCGTTGCTCATGCATGTGACGGCCACTGCGGCGAACGACTCGCTACGCGTTCCGCTGTCGTCGCCGATCACACCGCGGATCGTGCCCCCGGCGCCCCCCCTCCGCGTATCGGACGTGGAGCCCGCGGTCCGTATTGGTCTCTACAAATCCTATGACGCGACGATGGACGAGGGGTGGACGCGCTGGGTGTTCGACAACTGGAAGGTGCCCTACACGTCGCTCGTCGATTCGGTGGTGCGCGCGGGCAAGCTCCACGACCGGTTCGATGTGATCATCCTTCCCGACCAGCGCCCGAGCGAGATCCTCGAGGGCCTGCCCCCGCGCTATCCCGCGCCGTACGCCGGAGGCATCGGCCCCGACGGCAGTGAAGCGTTGCGGGAGTTCGTGGTGGACGGCGGTACGCTCGTCGCGATGAATGAGGCGAGCCGATTTGCCATCCAGGCGCTGCTGCTCCCGGTGCGCAACGTGCTCGAAGCGGTGGGTGACGAAGACTTCTACGCGCCGGGCTCGATCTTTCGCCTGGAGCTCGACACATCGACCGCCGTCGCGCACGGGATGCCACGCGAAACGATCGGATGGTTTCAAGGAGGACCTGCGTTCGAGGTGCTCGACTCGAACGTCACGCAGGTTGTGGGACGCTGGCCGGAGGACCCGACCCGCGTCCTGCTGTCCGGCTGGGTCCTCCATCCGGAACGGATCGCGGGAAAGGCCGCGATCCTCGAGGTTCAACAAGGAAACGGGCGCGTTATCCTGTTCGGCATCCGTCCACAGTATCGCGGCCAGAGCATCGCGACTTACCCATTGCTATTCAATAGCTTACGGATGAAGTAAGAGATGAATCCTTGCCCGGCCAGGGGCTAATTTCCTATGTTGATGGCCCCTATGAAGTTGGCTCGGCAGGCAGCCGTTCTCGTCGTCTGGGCCGCGACCGCAAGTCGCGGCCTTTTTGCCCAGCAATTGCCGTCGTCGCCGGAGACGATGCAGTTGCGCGGCGTCGAGCTCCGCTACGTCCTGCCCGACCCGATGTTCGACAATTCCCAGGCCGATCCGATCAAGGCGCTGTACGTCAATGCGTGGGCGTTCGGCGGGAGCAAGCTGGCCCAGCTCGTTAGGCTCGCGGATTCGACGGAGATCAATGCGTTCGTCGTCGACGTCAAGGACGACACCGGCTGCCTGTTGTATCCCTCGGAGGTCCAAGTCGCGCAGCAGATCGGCGCGACGAAATGCGTCCGCACGAAAGATGTCCAATCGCGGCTCGATACCCTGCGCGCGCACGACATCTACGCCATCGCGCGCATCGTCGTCGCCAAAGATCCGCTCCTCGCCGAGCGGAGGCCGAAGTGGTCGGTCCAGAATCGTGACGGCAGCGGACTGTGGCGCGATCGGATCGGCATCGCGTGGGTCGATGCGTACAACGACTCGGTCTGGATCTACGCGGCGCAGCTCGCGCAGGAAGCGGTCCGGCTGGGCTTCAATGAAGTGCAATTCGATTACGTCCGCTTCCCGGACGAGCCCAAAGAAGCGATGGCGCAGGCGATCTTTGCCGCGCGCAAGCGCGGCGAGTCGCAGCGCGAAGGTGTGCAGGCGGGGATCGCCATTCTCACGCAGCGCATCCAGCCGATGGGCGTGCCGGTCACGTTCGACATCTTTGGTCTGACGTCGTCGGCGACTGGTGACCTGGGGATCGGCCAGGTATGGGAAGACTTCGTCAGTGTCGCGGACGTGGTATTGCCGATGGTCTATCCCAGCCACTACTACAAGGGCAGCTACGGACTCGCGTGGCCGAACGCCGAGCCATATCGCGTCGTGCGCAATGCGCTGACTGAAGCGCTGGAGCGCTCGCGGCCGCTCACCCGAGCCGCGACGATCCGACCGTACCTCCAGGCGTTCACCCTGGGCCGGCGCAAGCCGCGGTACACCCCGCATGAGATCCGCGAACAAATTCGCGCGGCGGAGGACCTGGGGATCAACACCTGGGTCCTGTGGAATCCCCGCAGCGTGTATCAGCGCGATTCACTTCGGCCGTATCGCGTGCAGGTGGCCACCGTTACCGGAGGCCCGCTGTAGCGCCATATTCACCCACATGAGAACGATGCTACTCTCCCTGGCCGTTGCCGGGGTTATCGTTGCGTGCTCCGATGCCGGTGGCGTCGATCCCGACGCGATCCCTGTCGCCCAGAAGCTTGCCGTCTGGATGGCCCTCGATTCCGCATTCCGTCATGACACCACGCTGGATCCGGCGTTCACTGGAGACTCGGGACTGTACGCGCTCATGTCTACGCTGGTCATTCCGTTCGTCGATCGCGCGTCACGCATCGCGGTGGGAGGAGACACAACGCGGGCGGTGGGAATCGAGTTCGATATCGACGCGACGCAGGGCGGAACGCATGTCGTCAGCAATTTGACGGCGATTCTCGCATGGAGAGGGTACGACTCCACCAGCCGGACCATTGATACAGTGTTTTTCCTGCTCGGCTCGGGCCGTGCTCCCGTCACTGACTCGCTGTGGTCGCGGTTTACTCTCGACACGGCGGGCACAAGTACTGGATTCGTCATCCACCAGAAGACCGACTCGACGGTCACAAAGTGGCTGTCGCGCGGTGGCCACCTGCGTACGACCACGAGCCAGTACGGGTCGACTCAGGGGAGGGCAACGTTCAACGTGTCCCGCGGCATGCTAAACGGCGAGTTCACGATTACCGCGAAGCTGGTTCCGGATTCGACTACGACGGTGACGTCGGCGCTGGACTTCGGCAGTGGGGCGCGTGCCATCAAGGTGAAGATCCGCGGCACTCTACCCTGAGCGCGCGGTCTCCAGCACCATGCCCGGCTCCCACGTCGTGATGTAGCCGGTGATGGCCGACGCGGCCACGGTGTACGGATTGGCGAGATAGAGCTGACCCGGACCTGAACGGCCCGGGAAGTTCCGATTGATCGCGCTGATGGTGACTTCTTCGCGCGTCTTGGATACGCCTGGCCCCGCATTGATGCACGCGCCACACGACGGCTCGAGGAACGTCGCGCCCACCCGCCGGAACAGATCCAGGTATCCCTTCTCCTCGCAGTAGCGCTTCACGTCCTGGGAACCGCATTGAATGAAGAACCGCACCCACGGCGCCACGCGCTCGCCCCGCCCCGCGGCTTCGGCGAGGACGCGCGCGTACATATCCATGTCTTCCTTCTTGCCTGCCGTGCACGAGCCCGCATACGCGATGTCGACCTTTATGCGCTGGCCGACGTCCTCGATGTACAGACCGTTCCCGGGATCGCCGGGGAGCGCGATCATCGGCCGAACGCCCGAGGCGTCGATCTCGATGACTTCGCAGTACCCCGCTCCCGGGTCGCTCGTGAGCCCGGCGCAGCGCTGCTCCGCCTCGGCTCGGGACATCTTGCGGTAGTCCATCAGGTATTCGACCGTTTTCTCGTCTGGCGCGACGTACCCCGTGAAGCCACCCACTTCAGCCGTCATGTTTGTCATCGTGGCCCGCTCGTCTACCGACAGCGACTCGACAGCATCGCCACAATACTCGACCAGTTTGCCGATGGCCTTGCCCGTCTTCACGTACGGATGACGCAGCACTTCCAACATGAAGTCCTTGGCGGTGACGTTGTCCGGCTTCTGGCCGCGGATCACGACCTTGACCGTTTCCGGGACCTGGAGGCGGACGTCTTTGGTAATCCAGGAATTGAAGATTGCGGTCGTTCCCACGCCGAACGCGATGCAGCCCACCGCGCCGGCATGGGGCGTGTGCGAATCGGAGCCGATGATCACCTGCCCGGGCAGCGCGTGCGACTCGAGGATCTTGGAGTGGCAGATCGCTTCGGACCCGTGGTGACCGAGCCGCAGCTCGCCGTACAGTTTGATCCCCTGCGCGGTGGCGAATTCGCGTTGCTTCTTCTCGAGCTGGAGCGCGACGTCGAGCAATCCTTCCTTCACACGCTCCGGCGTCATCGCTTCCGGCAGGAAGGTGAGGTGGTCGCGGAACATCAGGATCGAGCCGGCATCGTTGACCTTCGCGTCCTTCCCGACGAGCTGCTCGAAGAAGATGGCCGCCATCGGCGTCACGTACTCGTGACTGAACCGGATGTCGGTGAGCACGAACCCCTCATCGCCCGGCTTCACGGCGGGAACGCCGATTTTGCCCTTCGCGGGATCGACGACCCAGCGGCGGGCCAGGATCTTCTCGCCGAGTGTCATCGGCCGCTGCGACGTCGTGGGTGGATGGAGGACGACCTCGCCCTTGAGCCGCGCCATGTTGTAGTTGAACAAGCCGCCGTGCTCGATGATGCCGCGCGTGATCTCGCCCTCGCCCGCCGTGAACACCGACAGGGGAATGACCTCGCCGCGGCGTACCTTGTCCAGAATCGAAAAATCGGTCGTCGTGAGGACGCCGAGGTTCTGACAGTTCTCGCGGTAGATGCGCTCGATGCTTTCCGCCACCACCAGCTTGATCCCGGCGCACATCTCGGCGTAGGGCGACTGCTCGCGCGAAGACCCTTTCCCGCGCCGCTTGCCGCTCACGGCCGCCACGAAGCCCCCGCCTTTGACTGCGCCGCGGGAAATCGGGAATTCGTCGCGGCACTTGAGGCCAAGGTAGGGGAATTCGCCAAGCGTTTCGTCGTAGTAGTAGCAGATGTACGCGGGAGTGATTTCGTCGGTCGAGATGTCGTCGCGCAGCTTGTGCTCCTGCGTCCACGCCGGATCATTCCCGGCGAGCTGCGCACGCACGAAGCCAGGATCCTCGGTGAGGTAGAGGATTCGGCCGTGCAAACGGACATTTGCATCGCGCATCCGCGAAGTATCTTCGTGGAGCCTCATGTTCGCAACCGCGTTGTTTCTCGCAAGCGACCTTTCAGAGCCCGCGCGGGGATGGAGATCGGCGGCGAAGCGATCGACTTTCTCGACGACTCGACTTTGGTCATGACCAGTGAAGCAGGCCGCAGCCGGCCGGGTACGATTGATACCGTCAAATGTCGCCTCTCACGGGAGCAACCCACGCAATGATGCCTAAATGTTGGAATACTGCCCTAATGCTGGCACTCGTCACGACGACCGCCGCCGCCGCCGCAGCACAGCGAGCAGCCCAGATCCTTGTCGATACGGCCGCGATGGACGCCCATGTGCGGTTCCTGGCGAGCGACCTGCTCGAGGGCCGAGCCCCGGCGACGCGCGGTGGCCGGCTCGCGGCGGAGTACATCGCTGCCCAATTCCAGGCCCTGGGACTCGAGCCGGCGGGAGCGAACGGGACCTATTTCCAGCCCGTCGCCCTCGTCGGGATGACGCCGCAGCCGACACTCGCGTGGGGACCAGCGGGAGGTGCGACCGACACCCTCGCGTATCGAGACGCCTTCGTCGCGTGGGGGGAACGACCGGAAGCGGATATCGCCGCGAGTGGAGAGGTCGTGTTCGTCGGATACGGCATCCGGGCACCCGAGTGGCGATGGGACGACTACAAGGGCGCCGATCTGCGCGGCAAAGTGCTGCTCATGCTCGTGAACGATCCGGGTCTCGTCGATTCCACGGTGGTTCTCGGCAAGATTCTCACGTACTACGGGCGCTGGACCTACAAGCTCGAGGAGGCGGCCCGTCAGGGTGCCGCCGGCGCAATCCTCATTCACACGACGGAGAGCGCGACGTACCCGTGGGAAGTCGTGCGCGGCTCATGGTCGGTGGAGCAGTTCAAGCTCGATCAGCCACAATCGCCGAGTCTCGCGTTCGCCGGGTGGGTGACCCAGGCCAGTGCGCGCGCTGCCCTCACGAAGGCCGGGCTCAATCTCGATTCGCTGAGTCGGGCAGCCGCGCGCCGCGACTTCCGTCCCGTCGGGACGGGCCTGACTGCCGCGGTCCGCATTCACAGTGCCCTGCGTCGGGTGGAATCGGAGAATGTCGCGGCGCGCCTTCCCGGTCGCGATCCGCGTCTGGCGTCGCAGGCGGTGCTGATCACCGCGCACTGGGATCACAAGGGGATCGGGCCCGCGATCCGTGGCGACTCGATCTACAACGGCGCCGAAGATAACGCGTCGGGTGTTGCCGCGATTCTGGGTGCTGCCAAGACGCTCGCACAACTGCCGCGGACTTCGCGCTCGATCCTGTTCGTCGCGACCACCGCCGAAGAGAGCGGCCTGCTCGGCAGCGAAGCGTACGTGCAGCACCCACTCGTGCCGCTCGGTCAAACCGCGGCGGTGTTGAATCTCGACGTCACGAACGTCCGGGGAGCGACGCGCGACATTGGCGCACTCGGCATGGACCGCTCGACCCTGGGACCGATCTTCGTCGCGGCGGCGCGGGCGGAGTCGCTCAGCGTCGAGTCACAACCCGATGTGCGCGGATCGTTCTTCCGGTCGGACCACTTTCCGTTTGCGCGCGCCGGGGTGCCGGCGCTGTCGATCAAGCCCGGCGTCGATTTTGTCGGACGTCCGAAGGGTTGGGGCGAGGAGCAGGAGAACATTTACAACGAGCAACGCTATCATCAGCCGAGTGATGAGTATCAGCCGTCGTTCCGTTACGCCGGGATGGCGCAGGAGGTGCGCGTCGCGGTACGCGCCGCGCGCGCAATCGCGAACGACCCTGCCATGCCGCGTTGGCTGCCGTCGTCGGAGTTCCAGCGACCCCAGCCGTAGGCGGTGCAGTAGATTGCACGCTCGGAGCACTTGCGGAACACCTTTGAGCACAACGGGTTAATGTCCCGCGATTGCCGATTGGCCTGGGGGCGGGTAAGTTTGCGCCCGTTTTTGGCCCGGCGACACCAGCTGGTCCGAACTCCTACCAATGGAGCGGCGGTTGGAGATTCCCTCCACACATACAGTGCCTCTGTCGTGGTTATATGAGGCCGCCAGTCTCCCCATTCAGTATCGGACGCTTACTGAAGTCGTGCCCGAACAGGCGCGCGACTTCGAGCGCGTGGTTCAGTTGCGTGAAGCGATGCTGCACTACAAGGAAGCGCTCGCCATCGTCCGGAAGCAAAAAGAGACCGGTCTGTGGGGAGGTAATCTCCTCGCGCCTGCCGCATCCAAGGCGATGGGGTGGAAAGAAGTCGGAACGATTTATCAGTATCGACGACTGCTCGAGCTGGGTTGGCCGCCCGATGCGCGCGTCTTCCGGTTCGCCGATCGGTTTCTGTTCCGGTTGCTGTCGAGGGACGACGATCCGGCGCTGCTCGTCGAGTTTCAGCGGCCGGCGAAAACCGATCCGGGCCTGACGCTGTGGGCGAGGGGCATGGGTGGGCAAGCGGCAGCCGCGGCACTCGCGCGCGGTGCGCATCAGGACGACCCTCGCCTCCGGGGTGCCGCGCATCGCATCGCGAGCGACATCTCGATGTATCTGCGGAGCGAGGTGGCGCAGAAGCCGTTCAAAAAGGCGCAGGGCAAGACGGTACTCGATCCGCTCGCGTATCCGCCGACGGTCTTCTCGGTAGAGGTGCTGGCCTTCATGCCGGCAGTGCAGAGGGAGCGCGCCGGATTCCTCGAGCGCGTGGCGGCGTATTTCTCGATCCCGACCCCGCGCCGGTCGTTCTTCATCCTGGCGGGCAAGAAGGTTCTGAAACCGCTGTTTGAGGTCCTGGGTGACCCGCTCCACGCAGACGCCCAGGGCCGGATCACTGACGTGCCGTTCGCCCTGTACTGGCTGGAGCTGCTCACCCGGCTGGGTATCGTCCGGCAAGTGCCCAGTGCCGCGAAGGTTCTCGCGCGGCTCTATAGCGAGTGCGACGATCAGGGGATCTGGAGTCCTGCTGGCCTGCGCGTGATGCCGAAAACGACGAACCCTGTGGTATACCACTATTTCCCGCTCGAGGGACCGGGGAAGAGCCCGGCCCAGCGCCAGACCGATGTCACGTTCCGCCTGGCGCTGATTGCGCGGCTGCTCGGGATGCCTCTGAACATCGTTTGAGTGGCCCGCGGGACGTTTAAGTAGTAGTATCTGCTACTACAATGGCGCTCGATCTTACGCCGTTCGGTTTCACGCCCACCGAGTCGCTCGTCTACGCGACGCTGCTCCGGCTCGGCCCTTCGACCGGTTATGCAATCGCACGCGGCGCGAGGCTCGCGCGCGCCAACGCCTACGGGGCGCTGGAAGGGTTGGTCTCCCGCGGCGCCGCGACGCGCACGCCACCTCCGGAGCGGCCGGCGCGCTATCGGCCTATCGACCCGCAAGCACTCCTCGCGCTGTTGGCAACCCGGCAAGGGGAGGCGTTGGACCGGCTGGGGCGCGAGGTGCGCGGTCTCTCGCGGCCCGGCGATCCCGTAACCAGGGAGGTGGCGGGCAGTCGCGCGGTCGCGAATCTCGTCACCCAGCTGGTCGCTCGGGCGGAGCGAAGTGTAGAAGGAGTGATGGCGCTCGAGCTGTGGCGGCCGACGCTGCCGGCTTGGCGACGGGCGGCGGAACGTGCGACGCTGACCGTCCGTGCACGCGGCGGCCTGCCGCCGGACGCGCCGGCATGGCTCGAGCCGGCCGCCTCGGACGCACCCGACGCGACAGTCCTCTTGGTCGATGACACGCAGCTGGTGATGACCTCGGGCGACGGCGAGACGGTCGCCGGCCTATGGACGTCGCACCCGCTGATCGTGCTGCTCGCCCGCCGGGCGCTGCGGGGCGCCGCGTGACCGCTGCTCGAGCTCTCCTCTGTATCGTGTTGTTCGCCGGCGCGTGCCGCGCGGCACCCATTCCTGAATCGCAGCGCTATCCCGCCGGCACGCCATTTCGGGCGCAGTACCGCACGATCGATGGCACACGGTTACGGATGATCGACACCGGCAACGGCACGCCGGTTGTTTTCATTCATGGGTTCGGCGCGTCGATGTACGGCTGGCGATACCAGCTGCCCGTGGTCGTCGCAGCCGGATATCGCGTCGTCGTCATTGACAATCGCGGTTTTGGATTCTCCGACAAACCGGCGCACGGATACACGAGTGCCGCCTATGCGCACCTCATCGTGTCGTTGCTCGACTCACTCGGGATCGCTAGCGCGGTGTTGGTCGGACATTCGATGGGCGGCGCGATTGCCGCCGAAGTGGCGCTGGCCCATCCGGATCGGGTGCGCGGAATGGTGTTGATCGACGCGGCGGGATTCGGCGTCCGCTGGCCCGGCGTCCTCAAGGTGGCGCGCTGGCCGTTCGTGGGCGCCATCGTCACGTCATTTCGCAGCCGCTGGGTCACCGGGCGCATCCTGCGCTCGACGTTCGCCGATCCGAGCAAGGTCACGGACGCAGACGTCGATCAGTACTATGCCCCCGTTCCCGATCCGGCATACGGACGCGCCCTCCGAGGCGTGCTCCGGGAGTTCCGGTTCGACTCGCTCGGCGGACGGCTGGGCGGCGTGCAGGCGCCGACGCTGATCCTCTGGGGCGACCACGACCGGTGGATTCCGCTCCGGGACGGCAGCAGGTTCGCGGGGGAGCTGCAGCGGAGCGAACTCGCGCTCCTGTCACGCTCGGGGCACGACGCTCCGGAGGAATCCCCCGATCAGGTGAATCGCTACCTGCTGGCTTACCTGAAGGAAGGCCTGTCGCGCATTCCGGAAAACGTCGGACTACATTAGCTTTCATCAACCAAACGGTTGACGATATTGGTACATGCCGCCTAAACTGAGTAACGACAGGGCATTACGAATCATCGCCGCTGCCCGCGAGGAGTTTGCGAGGCGGGGCTTCGCGGGCGCGCGCGTCGAACAGATCGCCCGCCGAGCGGGCGTCAACAAACAGCTGCTGTTCTACTACTTCCACTCCAAGCGCGGTCTCTTCCAGGCGGTGCTCGCACAATCGGCCGGCGAGCTGGAGACGGCGCTGGCAGAATTGGCCACACCGAGTGGCGGACCGCTCGAACGGCTCCGGCTCACGCTCGCCGCGCAGTTCGAATTCCTCGCGAGACATCCGGAAATCGTCGCGTTGCTCGGCCAGGGAACGCGTTCAGGTGGCGGGGCGGCTTTTGCCCCGGCCATCAACCGGCTGGTCGTCCTGTTGGCGGAAGGCCAGGGCTTGGGCCAGGTGCGGGACGATCTCGACCCGCACCTGGCTGCCGCCCAAGCGCTGATTCTGATGGTGGGCTACCTCAGCATGGAAGCCGTGATCGCCACGAGTGCCCGCCCCCTGGGGGCCGACGAGCCGTCGCTCCGCGCGCGCTGGCGCGAAGCGGCGGTCGACTTAGTGGTTGCCGGCGTGAGCGCGAGCTAGCACCGGCGCGTCGGTCTCGAAGATCAGGTGTCCCGCTTCGAACCGGGCGCCGCGCAGCGCCAGGCTCAGCACGTCTCCCAGCTCCTCGACCAGATGCACGTCGAGCGTCTTCCGCACTTCTTCCGGCAGATCGTCGAGGTCGCGCTCGTTTTCCTTCGGTAGTATCACCGACGTGATCCCCGCGCGCACGGCGCCCAGCACCTTTTCCTTCACCCCGCCGATCGGCAGGACGCGGCCCCGCAGCGTGACCTCGCCGGTCATCGCGATGTCGTGCCGTGCCGGCCGGCGCGAGAGCGCCGAGACGAGCGCGGTCGCCATCGTGACACCAGCCGAGGGTCCATCCTTGGGAATCGCGCCCGCTGGGACGTGGACGTGGATGTCCGTATCGACGAACGCGCCTTCCGGAATCCCCAGCAGATCGGCGTGTGACTTGGCATACGTCAACGCTGCGCGGGCGGACTCCTTCATGACGTCGCCCAACTGACCCGTCAGGACCAACTCGCCCTTACCGCGCATGACGCTCGCTTCGACGAACATGATGTCGCCGCCGACGGGCGTGTAGTACATCCCGGTCGACACGCCGACTTGATCTGCGCCGGCCATGCGCTCGGGGTGGACTTTGGGCCGGCCGATGATATCCGGCACGTCCTTTGGACCAACGGTGATTGTCTGCGCTGCGCCGTCGGCGATCTTGCGCGCGACTTTGCGACCCAGCTTGCCGATCTCACGCTCGAGCTGGCGGACACCCGCCTCGCGCGTGTAGCTGGCGATGATCTCGCTCAACGCCCCATCCGTGATCGTCAACTGGCCCGTGCGCAGACCGTTCTCGGTCAGCTGGCGAGGCACGAGATACCGCTTGGCGATCTCCAACTTCTCCCGCTCGGTGTAGCCCGCGAAGTTCACGGTCTCCAGCCGATCGAGCAGCGGACCGGGAATGCTCTGCAGGAAGTTCGCGGTCGCGATGAACAACACCTCCGAGAGATCGAACGGCACTCCCAGATAGTGGTCCGTAAACGAGTCGTTCTGCGCCGGATCGAGCACTTCGAGCAGCGCTGCGGCCGGGTCGCCCTGGAAGGAAACGCCCAGCTTATCGACTTCATCGAGCAGGAAAATCGGGTTCTTCGCGCCTGCCTGCTTCATCCCCTGGATGATGCGGCCCGGCATGGCGCCCACGTAGGTGCGCCGGTGGCCGCGAATATCGGCCTCGTCCCGGGCGCCGCCCAACGAAATGCGCACATACGGCCGGCCCATCGCCCGCGCGATGGACTTGGCGATCGAGGTCTTGCCGACACCCGGCGGTCCGACGAACAGCAGGGTCGGCGCGCGCGAAGCGCGGTCATCCTCGTTCCCCGGGGCTTCTTCCTTCGGCTGCTGTTGCCGCAGCTGGCGGACCGCGAGGAACTCGAGCACCTGATCCTTCACATCCTGCAGCCCGTAGTGGTCCTCCTCGAGGATCTTCGCGGCCTGCTTCAGATCGAGCGACTCTTCGGTGCGCTTGTTCCACGGCAGCTCGGCGATGGTCTCGAGGTAGGTGCGGATGACCTGCGCCTCCATCGATTCCCGTCCGGCGCGCTCCAGCCGCCCAAGCTCGCGATCGACCTCTTTGCGAGCCGCTTCCGGCAGCTCCAGCGCATCGAGGCGCTTTTTGAGGTCGTCGGCTTCCGCCGCCTCTTCCTCCTCGCCCAGCTCCTTGCGAATCGCCTTCATCTGCTCGCGGAGCAGCATCTCACGCTGGCGTTCGCCCAGCTCTTCCTGGACCTGCGATTTGATGTCTTCCTGCGCATCGACGACGGCGATCTGCCGCTGCACGTGCACGAGCACGCGGCGCAGCCGGTCCTCGACCGCGAGCGTTTCCAGCAGCTGCTGGCGCTCCAGCGATTGGATGTCCAGATGGCCGGCGACCAGATCGGCGAGGGCGCCGGGGTCGCTGACACCTTGCAGCACCTGCTGCACGACTTCCGTCGGGAGTCCCGACTTCTGGCCGAGCTCCGCGGCGCGCTCGCGGACCTCGCGATGCAACGCGACGAACGCGGGATCCTTATCATTGAGAGGAGGAAGGTCTGACGTTTCGCGGACAGTCGCCTCGAGATACCCGTTGGTCTCGCTGTAGTGGACGGCCGTCCCGCGGCTGTCGCCGTGCAGGAGCAGCTGCACGCCACCGAGATTGCGTTGGACCTGGCTGATCCGCGCGATCGTTCCGGTGTTGTACAGCACGCCGGGCGTGACTTGATCGATGTTCTCTTTCTGGGCGACCGCGAAGACCTTGCGGTCGGGTTGCTTCAGGGCTGCTTCTATGGCGCGCAATGTCGCAGGACGGCCCGCGCCAATCGGCGTCGCAACGCCGGGAAACAGCACGGCGTCGCGCAACGGCAGGACGGGCAAAATCATCCGGTCTGACATGGATTCTCCGATAGTAAGTTTCGTGAACGGCGGTCTGGGACGCACATCGCACCGTCCATGCCACGAAAAAACGCCGCCTGCGGCAGGTCCGTTCCGAAAAGTGCCGCCAAAGCGGCGCGTAACTGCCAACACGACGCGCCTGGAGTGTGTTGCAAGGCCGCAAGGTTGCGGCTAAATCTTAGTCCTCGAATGGATTGCAAAACGGCATGACCGATCTGCTGGCGCAGCGTCTGAGTCAGGCTCTGGGGTCCTCCTTCACACTCGAAGGGGAGATCGGCCGCGGCGGCATGGGCGTGGTGTACCATGCGCGCGACGAGCGGCTCAAACGGAAGGTGGCGGTCAAGGTACTGCCACCCGAGCTCGCCTTCCGCGAGGAAATCCGGATGCGTTTTCTCCGCGAAGCGGAAACGGCGGCGCGTCTGTCCCATCCGCACATCGTCCCGATTCACTCCGTCGGTGAGGGTAAGGACGGTCTCGTCTACTTCGTGATGGCCTACGTGGATGGGGAGTCGCTCGCGGCGCGCCTCAAACGCCGCGAGCGACTGCCGCCCGAAGAAGCGCGGCGCATCATGATGGAAACGGCGGACGCACTCGGCGCCGGACACGCCCTCGGCATCATCCATCGCGACGTCAAACCCGACAATATCCTGCTCGAGGGAAGCCGCGGCCGGACCGTTCTCACGGACTTCGGGATCGCGAAGGCGCTGACCTCGACCACCGGACCGGGAACGTTGACGGCCACGGGCGTCGCCATCGGCACGCCGCACTACATGAGTCCGGAGCAAGCCGCCGGCGATCGCGAAATCGACGGACGCTCGGACATCTACAGCCTCGGCGTCGTCGGGTATCAGATGCTCGCCGGCGAATTGCCGTTCTCGGCGCCGACAGTCCCTGGCATCCTGCTCAAGCAAATCACCGAACAGGCGCCCAACCTGCAGGACCGGACTCCAACCTGCCCGGACGATCTCGCGTCGTGCGTCATGCGCTCGCTCGAGAAGGAACCAGAGGCGCGCTGGCCGACCGCGGATGCACTGCGGCGCGCGCTCGAATCGCGCAGTGCACCGCCGTATCGCCCATCGCGGCGCCCAAGCGTCAGCCCGCTGGCGCGTCTGGAAACCCGCTTCGGGGAGCCACCGGCCAGGATGTCAGGCGGTGGTCGTCCCGAGCGGCGGCGCGCGTCCCACCCCAGCCCGAAGCGAGATCCCAAGAGCGATCTCACACCCAGCGGTG
>Ga0209056_10000409_pt1 | contig 47490 bp, 37 predicted proteins | sample GraSoiAngelo_114_FD_185876 | JGI IMG/M metagenome (GOLD analysis project Ga0209056, IMG submission 185876) | Grasslands soil microbial communities from the Angelo Coastal Reserve, California, USA - 14_0903_13_40cm (SPAdes) (version 2) | ecosystem: Environmental > Terrestrial > Soil > Grasslands...
GCGGCGGTGGAGCGCGGCGCGACCGGCATGCGGTCGTTGGCCAGACGGCACGGGTGGACTGCGTTGCGCGATGCGGCGCGTGAGCTGCTCGACTACGCCGAACGCCGGACGAGGTCGGCCCTCAGCCGTCTGCCAACAGGAAGCATGACCGCAACGGATTATCTGGAAGGCGATGGCGTCGTCGATGACGATCTCGAGATTCACGTGAGCATCGCCATCGAGGACGGAGTCTTTCACGCCGATTTCACGGGGACTCGGGGACCGGCGCCGGGCAACGTGAACTGTCCGATTGCCGTGACGCGCTCCGCGGTGTTGTTCGTGGTCCGCACGCTCTTGCCCGACGATGTGCCGATGAATGGCGGCGTACCGCGCGCGATCCAGGTGACGGCTCCGCCGGGATGTCTCGTCAATGCGCGGCCACCCAGCGCGGTCGCGGCCGGAAATGTCGAGACGTCGCAGCGCATCGCCGACACGGTGTTTCGCGCGCTCGCGGCCGGTGGCTGTGTCGTGCCGGCGCAGGGCCAGGGTACGATGAACAACGTGACTTTCGGAGGGATCGGGAGTCGGGAGTCAGGAGCCTGGACCTACTACGAAACGATTGGTGGCGGGCAGGGTGCGAGTCGCGGTGCCAATGGTCCGTCGGGCGTCCATGTCGGTATGTCGAACACGCTGAACACGCCGATCGAGGTACTGGAGATGGAGCACCCCCTGCGCGTGCGCACCTACGCGCTGTGCATTGGCAGCGGCGGCCCGGGGCAGTGGCGGGGGGGCGACGGCGTCGTCCGCGAATTCGAGGCGCTCGCCCCGATGGAGACGACACTGCTCACCGAACGCCGGCGGCACGGGCCTGCCGGTGGAGCGGGCGGACAGGATGGCAAGGCGGGAGCGAATCTGCTCAACGGTCAGCGACTGGCGTCGAAGATCACCGTGCGGTTGGCCGCGGGGGACGTCCTCCGCATTGAAACCCCGGGCGGTGGTGGCTGGGGGAAAGGGCACAGCACATGACATGGACACTGGTCTCGTTGCTCGGCCTCCTCGCGGGGGTCATCTCGGGATTGTTCGGCGTGGGCGGCGCGGTCGTCATCATTCCGGGCCTCGTGCTGATCGCCAAGCTGCCGCAACACACCGCGCATGGGACGTCGCTGGCGGCCCTGCTCCTGCCGGTCGGCCTGCTCGGCGTACTCGAGTACTCCAAGCGCCAGCAGGTGAACTGGGGTTATGCGGCGGTCGTCGCGGTCGGACTGCTCATCGGCGCGTATTTCGGAGCACGGCTCGCGGGATCGATTTCGGACGTGACGCTGCGGAAGGCGTTCGGCGGGTTTCTGCTACTGATTTCGGCAAAGTTGCTCTTGACCTGACCGTTCAGGGTTGGGCTGCGTCCTCGACCTGGCGTTGAAACACCTTGCCTTCGATGAAGAGCCTGAAGAGATCCTGGTCGAGCTGGCCTTCCTTCACCTCGGTGGTGAGGATGTCGAGCGCGCGATCGATCGAGACGGCGCGTTTGTACGGCCGGTCCTGCGCCGTCAGCGCGTCGTAGATGTCGCTGATCGTCATCATCCGCGTCTGAATGGGAATCGCCTCGCCGGTCACGCGCCGCGGGTATCCGCGCCCGTCCATCTTCTCATGATGGCTGTAGGCGATGAGCGGGATCTGCTGCAGCTCCCGGGTCCAGGGAATGCGCTGCAGAAACTGATATGTGTGGGTGACGTGATTCTCGATCTCGTGGCGCTCGGCGTCGTCCAGGCTGCCTTTGCGGATCGTCAGGTAGCGCATTTCATCGGGCGAGAGAAACGGCTCCGTCGCCCCGTCGAACGCCAGATAGTTGCGCTTCGACCACGCCTTGAGCTCGTCGAAGCTGCCGTCCGGGAGAATACTGGGCTCGTTGGCCTGCAGCACGATCTCCAGGAAGCGATCCAGCTCCGCGAGCTCCTGCGTGTGCGCCGCTTCGAGCTCCGCGACGAAGCTGTGATATCCCTTCTTGTCGTTGCTCTCGAGATACTCGGCCCGCTTCCGCCAGAACTCGCGCTCCGCGGTGCGCCGGATGAACGCGTGGCGGTGGCGCACCAGCCCGAGGTCCGACGGGTACAACTTCTTTGCTTTGATGAGGACCTGCTCGCGTACGCCGACCTTGCCGAAGTCGTGGAGCAGGGCTGCGTAACGAATCTCTTTCAGCTGTTCCCGCGTGAACGTGATGTCGCGATAGGGTCCATCGCCGGTGCGGTCCACGATCTCGGCGAGCCCCACCGTCATCCCCGCGACGCGCCCGCTGTGGCCGTAGGTCGTGGGATCGCGCTGCTCGATCGCGTGCACCGCGGCGAGCACGAACCCCTCGAACAGCTTCTCGATGTCTTCGTAGAGCCGGCTGTTCTCGATGGCGACCGCGGCCTGACCAGCCAGCGCCGTCACGAGCTCCACCGTGCGCTTGGAGTACGGCACGACCTGGCGGTCCACGTCGACGGGCGCGGAAAGAATCGCATCGAAGTTGCGCTTGCGGTTGATCAGCTGCAGCACGCCGATGATCTCGTCCTTGTGATCCTTCATCGGAATCACGAGCATCGATTTCGTGCGATAGCCGTAGCGCTCGTCGAACGACCGGTTGATCGTGTACTCGACGTCGGGCGGCAGGAAGTAGGCGTCGTCGATGACGAGCGGGTCGCCGGTCACGGCGCAGTAGCCGGCCAGGCTGCCGCGATCCACCGGGATCGTGTGCTCGACGAACGGCGCTTCGGGCTTGGAATATGTTTGCGCCAGCCGGAACCGCAGTCGCCGGTCGCCGTTCGCGTTCGTCTCGACGAGATACAGGCTGCCCGCATCCGACTGCGTGATGCGGCGCGATTGGGTGAGGATCAGCTCGAGCAGGATCTTGATATCGCGCTCGGTGCCGAGCGCGACCCCGATGCGCGTCAGCTCGCCGATTTCCCGGGCCCGCTGCGCGGCCTCGCCCCGCGCCCGCGCCGTTTCCGCGCGCGCCGCGGCCTCGCGGAAGCCGGCGCGAATCGCGACCAGCAACCGCCGCGGGCTCGTCGGCTGCGTCAGAAACCCGGACAGAAACTCGGTGGGCAGTCCCTCGGGGACGTCCGTCTCGCCGTTGCGTCCCAGCGCCACGATCGCGCCGCCCGCGTCCACGAACGAGCGCATGACGTCCACCGGGAACGCGGAGCGGCTCTCGGCGTCGAGCAGGAAGACCGTGGGCCGGTCGTCGGTCACGGCGAGATCTTTCGCCTGGCGCACGGTCCTGGCCTCCACCTGCGAGGTCTCGAGTGCCGGCGCCACCGCTTCGGGACGCCACATCGGCGGATGGAGGAGGAGGTATCTCACGGCTTGGCGCCCACCCAGCCGTTGAAGGGGTCCGTTAGGACGACTTCGCCTTCTGCAGGCCTTCCTCCGCCTCAGCGTAGCCGGGGAAGATGACCAGCGCGCGATTGAACATTTCGACCGCCTTGTCCTTCTGACCGTGATCGGCATACAGGAGGGCGCGCGAGTAGTATGTCAGCGCCTCGGTCGGCACTTGCCGGCCCATGCGCTGTTCCGACGCTCCGCCTTGTCGCTGCAGCGCCGGCAGGTTCGCGTCCTTCATGAGCCGCGCCGCGATGTTGCGGATGATGTCGAACATGTGATCGCGCTGCATCCGCTCCGATTCGGTCTTCACGACCTCCCCGGTCTCCGTATTGATCAGCCGGACGTCGACGCGGAAGTCGCCGTAAAAGTCCACGAACGTACCCATGACCATGTAGCGGGCGCCGACGAGTTTTCCGATCTTCGAGGCGGTCTGCGGATCGACACGACCCTGCGCGCCGAGATTCTGCTCGTCCACAAGGCGCTGCACTTCCTGGCGCTCGACCACCCGCGCCGCGGGATTCTGTGACAGCTCCGAAATCATCATCCCGGCAATGCCGCGCTCGAGGGCGTCGAAGTCTTCCTTGCCCTGGCCGTAGGAGCCGCCGTTGTTGAACGGAAGAACGGCGATGCCCGGGCGGGTATCCTGGTTGCGCCCTCCCTGCTGCGCTCCGAGGACCACCGGCACCAGGGTCAACACCGTCAGCACTGCACGCGCGCGCATAACTACTCCTTGGGTCACAGGGTCACCTGCATACCTTCCTGGGCGGCTGCGACGTCGAGCGATCCTCCGCGCGCCTTGGCGAACTTGCACGCCGCCGCCACCAAGCCATCCATTGCGTCGTCGCCGTGCTCGGGCTCGTGATGGAACAGGACGAGCTTCTTGGCGCCGGCATCGTGGGCGAGGGTCACCGCTTCTTCATAGGTCGAATGACCCCACCCGCGGTGCTGTTCGAGCTCCTTCGGCGTGTACATGGCGTCGTGAATCAGCAGGTCGACACCCTTCAAGAACGCCACGAAGTCGCGCCGCCAGCTCGCCGGGACTTCGTATTGTCCGCCGCCGCCCAGCTCGTTGTCCGTCACGTATGCCATGCTCGGCCCGCCTGACCGCTTCGCGGGCGTGAGCCGGAATCCCAACGTCGTCCCCGGGTGCCGCAGCTTGATCGTCCGCACGCGGAACTCGCCGATCGAGAACTCGTCCGAGTCCACCTGCTGCACCGTCAGCGACGCCGACAGCGCGTCGAGCGGAACCGGGAACACGGCGGGGTCCATCTGTTGTCGCAGGATCGCTTCCAGCGACGCGGTCCCCTGACGTGAGCCCCAGATGCGCACGGTATTGCCGGGCGCGAAAAACGGCTTGAAGTGCGGCAGTCCCTGAATGTGATCCCAGTGTGCGTGCGACAGCAGAATCTCGACCTTGGCGGCGCCGTTCTGTTTCGCGACCAGATCCAGCCCCAATGCCCGGATTCCGGTGCCGGCGTCGAGGACGACCAGTTGGCCTTCGCTGCCTTCGACGGCGACGCACGGCGTGTTGCCGCCGTAGCGCGACGTTGCGGGCCCGGGAGTTGGAATACTCCCCCGGGTTCCCCAGAAGGTCACCGTGTACGTCGTGAGTGTCGGCACACCGATACTCGGGCTAAGTTACTGGCAATTAGTGACGTAGAACCGTGACGCGAGTCACGACCGGCCCGCCGCCTGCTCGAGCGAGCCGCGGTCCTTGATCACAATGTCCTTGCGACTTACGTCAATCAGTCCCTTATCGACGAGCTCGCGCATGGTGCGCGACACCGTCTCGCGGGACGATCCGATCATCTGGGCGATCGTGTGATGGGTGAGACGGCGCGTGATGCGCTGGCCGTCCGTTTCATCGGCGAGGTCGAGCAACAGCTGGGCGACGCGGCCATGCACGTCGAGCAGCACGAGGCTGCCGACTTTTTCATCGACGCGGCGCAGCCGCCGCGACAGCTCGCGCAGCAGCGCGAGCCCGATGCCGGGGGAATGCTCGAGGATGCCCTGAAAGTCTTCCCGCCGCAGCACGTAGAGCGTCGAGTCTTCCATCGCGATCACGTGCGCCGAGCGGGGCTCGTCGTCGATCAACGCCATCTCGCCGAAGAACTCTCCCTCGCCGAGCACCGAGAGAATGACTTCGCGCCCGTCCTCGCCGATGAGCACGACTTTGACTTGACCCTTCGCGACGACGTACAGCGCGTCGCCGGGATCGTCCTCGAACAGGATGACAGAGTTTTTGGGGTAGGCGCGGTCGCGCGCCACTTCCACCACTCGCTGCAGGTCGGCGGTGGAGAGCTGGCTGAACAGCGGGACCTTTTGCAGCACCTCAGTGGCAGACACGCGAACAGCTTACGGCCTGCGTCTGGCGGTGTCAATCGAAGCAAAGCCCAAGCCTTGCAGCCAAGTTGCTGCGCTGTTTATATTTCCGCACTTCGTTCTGTCCGACAATTCAGGCAAGGATGTGTGCAGTGAAACCCGGGATTCACCCCAAATACCAACGGGCCACCGTCCAATGCGCGTGCGGCAACAGCTTTGTCACGCGCTCGACTACGCCCGTGATTCACGTCGAAGTCTGCGCCAGCTGCCACCCGTTCTTTACGGGTAAGCAGAAGCTGCTCGACACCGCTGGCCGCGTGGAGCGCTTCCGCCAGAAGTACGGAACCAAGGCCGGAGCGAGCTAATCTCGTGGAGACCCGACTCCGCCAGGCGCTCGCGCGGGCGGAGGAGGTCGCCCGGGAGCTGGCCGACCCCGCCACCACGCGGAATCCCGCCAAACTCAAGCAGCTAGGCCGCGAACACGCGCAGCTCGACGAAATCCGGCAGACCCACCAACGTATCGAGCGTCTCGAGGCCGAGCTGGGGCAGGCCCAGGAAGTCCTCGCCGACAAGGACCCCGAGCTCTCCCAGCTCGCCCGCGCCGACGTCGATCGCCTCCGGCCCGAAATCGACCGGCTCGAGGCGGAGCTCGCGGAGCTGCTGACCCCCAGTGATCCGTTCGACGATCGCGATGCCATCGTAGAAATCCGGGCCGGCACCGGAGGAGATGAAGCCGCGCTGTTCGCCGCCGATCTCTTCCGGATGTACACGCGCTTCAGCGAGCGGCGGGGATGGAAGGTGGACATCCTCTCGCTCTCCGAGGGAACGCTCGGCGGACTCAAGGAAGCGGTGTTCGCGGCCCGAGGTCCCAAAGCATACGGGACGCTGCGCTACGAATCTGGCGTGCACCGCGTCCAGCGCGTCCCCGTCACCGAGCAGCAGGGCCGCATCCATACCTCCGCCGCGACCGTCGCCGTCTTGCCGGAAGCGGAAGAGGTGGACGTCAAGATCGAGGACAAGGATATCCGCATCGACGTGTTTCGTTCGGGCGGGCCGGGGGGCCAGAGCGTGAACACCACCGACAGCGCCGTCCGCGTGACGCACCTGCCGACCGGCCTCGAGGTGAAGTGCCAGGATCAAAAGTCCCAGCTGCAAAACAAGATCAAGGCGATGGAGATCCTGCGCTCGCGACTCCTGGACCGCAGGGTCGCCGAGCAGGAGGCGGCCCGGTCGCGCGAGCGGCGCGCGCAGGTGGGCACCGGTGACCGCTCGCAAAAAGTCCGCACGTACAACTTTCCCCAGAACCGCGTAACCGACCATCGCATCCACTTCACGACGCATAGCGTGGATCAGGTGCTGGACGGGAAGCTCGACGATCTGATCGAAGCCGTGAAGCAGGCGCAGGAGAAGGAGCGGGCGGGTGTTTGACCGGTCACGAAGCAGCGGCGGCGGTCGAGAGACACTGCGTCGGTCAAATGGCAAAGGCGGCGGTCAAGAAACGACTGCGGCGGTCTGGGCGGCCGTGTCAGGTATGACCGTTGGTGAGGCCTGGCTGCGGCGGGACGAACCGAAGTCGCCCGAGCTGTTGGCGCGATATGATGGGGCGGTAGCGCAGCTCGAGCGCGGCGTTCCGTTCGCATACGCGGTGGGATCCGCCGGCTTTCGGGCATTGGATCTCAAAATCGATCGGCGCGCGCTCATTCCGCGCCCGGAGACCGAAGGACTCGTCGAGCTGGTTCTTCGAGAAACCGGGAAACGAGAAACGGGAAACGGGAAACGTGGGCTCGTCGCCGATATTGGAACCGGATCGGGATGTATTGCTCTTGCACTGGCTGTGGAGGGTTCTTTCGAGAAGGTGATTGCCATCGAGCAATCGCCCGATGCCGCGGCGCTCGCGCGTGAGAATGTCAAACGTGTTTCGCCCAAAACGCCGGTCGAGATTCGCGACGGGGACCTGCTTGCCCCGCTGGCGGATAGAGCGGATCGATATCGCGCCATCGTCTCGAACCCACCCTACCTCACTCCGCGAGAGTACGCCGAGCTCGAGCGGTCGGTCGCGGAGTTCGAGCCGCGCGAGGCGCTGGTGAGTGGGAGCGACGGACTCGAAGCGACACGGGCCATCTTTGCGGGGGCCGCAGCCCTGCTCGAGCCGGATGGGCTGCTCGCCATCGAGATCGACGAACGGCGAGCCGACGCGATTCATGTGCTTGGTCGTGATTATGGATGGAACGTTGAAATCCACGCCGACCTGTTCGGTTGCCCGCGCTATGCGCTCGCAACCCCGGGGCATGGCCCCGGTGCTAATACATCGGAGGAATAGTGCTCGAGGAGAAAGCGGAAGAACTGGGTCGGCTGCTCGGCCAGACGGACGAGTACAAGGCGCTGCGTCGCGCAACGGAGGCACTCCGGGAAGATCAGGCGGTGCAAAAGGCGCTCGCGGAAGCGGAGCGCCTGGCCCAGGAGATCGAGCGCGTGGCGCAACAGGGCAAAGAACCGTCGAAGGAGCAGGTCGAGCAATACGACCGCGCCCTCCAAAGCGTGCAGGGGAATTCGGTGTATCAGCAGATGGTCGCGGCGCAGTCGAATTTCGAGAAGCTGATGAACCGGATTAATGCGCGGATTTACGAGGGCATCAAGAAGGGCGCCGCGAGTCCCATCATCACGCTCGGATGACGTTCGTCGTCGTGGAGGGCCCGGAAGGGGCGGGCAAATCGACCTTGGTGCGCTGGCTCGGCACCACGCTACGCGCCGAAGGGCGGGCCGTACTGACGGTCCGCGAGCCGGGCGGGACACCCATCGCCGAGGCTGCGCGGAAATTGGCGTTGAAATCGCGCCACGACCGGGCGTTTGGCGCCGAGTTGTTCCTGTTCCTGGCGGCGCGCGCCGATCTGGTGGAGCGCGTCATCCGGCCGGCGCTGGCGAATGGGCAGGTGGTCATTGCCGACCGGTTCGGATTGTCCACGATCGCCTATCAGGTTGCCGGACGAGGGCTGCCGCGCGCCGATGTGGAGGCGGCGTTGCGCGTGGCGACGGGCGGCTTGGTCCCCGACCTCACGCTCATCCTGGACATCCCGGTGACCGTGGGGCGGGAGCGCCAGCGGTCGGCCGGGAAGGCGCAAGACCGTATCGAGCGCGAAGATGACGCGTTTCACACACGGGTCCGTGAGGCGTATCGCAGCGCATCCGGGCCCGGGATTGTCCATATTGATGCCAGTCAACCCAAGAAGGCCGTCCAGGACGCCGCCTGGCGGGAAGTCGCCGCGGCAACAGGAGCGCTTTCACTGAGGAGTACATGATGATTCGCCATAAAGGGTTTGTCGTTGCCGCCGTCGCGTCCGTTGCGCTGGTCTCCGGTGCCTGGTTCCTCCAGCGCGAAACGGAGCCGGCCGGTTCGGTCTACCAGCAGGCGCGCTTGTTCGACGACGTGCTGGCGCATGTCGCCGACTATTACGTCGATTCGCTCGACGAGCGCCAGCTCTATCAGATGGCGATCGACGGCATGCTCGACCAGCTGCACGACCCCTACTCGATCTTCCTGAAGCCTGAGGACTTCCGGCAGCTGTCCGAAGCGACGACCGGCAATTACTCGGGATTGGGCATTCAGATCGACGTGCGTGGTGGGTGGATCACCGTAGTCGCACCGCTCCCGGACACACCGGCTGAGCGTGCCGGCATTCAAACGGGCGATCTGATCGTCGCGCTCGATGGCAAATCCACCGAAGGGTGGAAACAGGACTCGGCGGTGAAAGCGCTGCGGGGCCCGGCGGGAACAAACGCGGAGCTCCAGATCCGGCGCGCCGGCATCGACAAGCCGATCACGTACAAACTCACTCGGGCGAATATTCACATCCGCTCGGTCGATCCACGGATCACGATGATGCTCGACGACCGCGTCGGGTACATCGCGCTCAGCCCAGTTAGCGAGAGCTCGACCCGGGACGTCAGCCAGGCGATCGACACCCTGCTCAAGCAGGGGATGAAGTCGCTCATCTTCGATCTCCGCGGCAACCCGGGGGGGCTGCTCGATCAGGGCGTCGCGGTGTCGGATCTGTTTCTCGATCCTGGCAAGGCGATCGTGGAGACCCGGGGCCGCGCGCCCGGTTCATCGCACGAGTTCAGCGACACCAAGCCGCAGCAGTGGCCGCGCCTGCCGATCGTCGTGATCGTGAACGGCGGCTCGGCGAGCGCCGCGGAGATCATTGCCGGCGCGCTGCAGGATCACGACCGTGCCGTGCTGATCGGGACTCCGACCTTCGGCAAGGGGCTGGTGCAGTCGTTTTGGCGGCTCACGCCCGAAACGGGGCTCAAGCTGACGACCGCGCGCTGGTACACGCCCAGTGGCCGGACGATTCAGCGCGTCACGCGCAACGAGTCGGAGCAGGTAGCACAGGTGCTCGCGGCAGACCGCGGGCAAGACACGAAGATCGATTCCACGGCGGTGTTCCATACTGACGCCGGCCGGACGATCTACGGGGGCGGCGGGATCCGGCCCGACATCTACGTTGTCCCCGACACCTTTACGACGGCCGAGCGGGCGTTCGTCAAGGCGCTCGGGGATAAGGTTCCGCTGTTCCGCGATGCGCTGACGACGTACGCGATCGAGCTGAAGGAGGGCAACCGCCTCCAGTCGCCGAACTTCACGGTCACGCAGGCCATGGTGGACGACATCGTGCGCCGGCTCCGCACCAAGGGGGCCGACCTGCCGGATTCCGTGATCGCGGGTGCGCGGACGCTGATCACGCAGGAATTGGGGTACGAGGCGGCGCGCTACGTCTTCGGCCGGTCCGCGGAGTTCCGCCGCCGCATCGGGGATGATGAGCAGATCAAGCGCGCGGTGGCGTTGGCCGACAAGGCCCGCTCGCCGCAGGATCTGCTGACACTCGCAAACCGCCCGCCCGCGCTGCCGACGGTCCGCAATCGGTGACCCAACAGTCTTCCCGCGCGATCGGGCTCATCGGGCCCGGTCGCGCGGGAGTCGGACTGGCTCTAGCTCTGGCCCAGGCGGGATACTCCGTCCGCCTTCACGGGCGAAATAAGAAAAGCGTACCAGCACCCCTCACCTTGACGGTTGGCGACGGGAGCAAGCCACCGTCGTGGATCGCCGACGTCGGGGTCGTGATCCTCACGGTCCGCGACGACGCCATCACGCCCCTCGCGACGTCCTTGGCGAGCGCGCGTGTCATCAGCGAGCGACACGTCGTCCTGCATCTCTCGGGCGTCCAGGGTCAGGAGGCGCTCGGCCCACTCGTTACCAGCCGCGCGGCGCTCGGCTCGTTTCATCCCCTGCAAACCATCGTCGAGCCGGAGCTGACGCCGGCGCGTCTCAAAGGGGCCTGGGCCGCCGTCGAGGGAATGCCGCGTGCGGTCGAGACGGGAGAACAGATCGCCAAGGATCTCCGGATGCGGCCGTTCCGGATCGCCACCAAATCCAAGGCGATTTATCACGCGGGTGCCGTGTTTGCCTCGAACTATCTCGTGGTGGTCGAAGCGATCGCGCAGCGTCTGTTGCGCCACGCCGGGCTATCGGATGCCGACGCCTGGGCGGCGCTGCGGCCGCTGGTCGAAGGGACGTTCGAGAACTTGAGCCGGCACGAGCCGCGCGAAGCCCTCACGGGGCCGGTCATGCGGGGCGACACCGCCACGATCATCCGGCATCTCGAGTCGCTGGCCATCGACGACGCGAAGCTGTACCGCACGCTCGGGCGCGCGGCGCTCGAGCTGGCGCAGAAACAGGGGATGGACGATGAGACTGCGGAGAAAGTCGCCGCCGCGCTGGCTACTGATCGACCACCCGTACTCCGGAAGTCGGGCCGAATCTAAACTCGCGAGCGGGAATAGCCCCGTTCACTGTGAGGTTCTGCAGCGTAATCGTGCGCCGTTGTCCCGAATTCTCGACAATCTCGATCCGCCGTATCAACCCATCCTGTTTCGCGATCCACACCGTGGCTGCTGAGTAGGGCAGATCGGTCAGGCGCGGCGTCAGCGCGATGACCTCGACCGCCACGTCGCCGATGGAATCCGTGCGCACATAGCGGGCATTGTAGCGGTCGCGCGGGTGCTCGACGAATTGCCCGATGAGATTGGGACCCGTGGTTCCCGTGCCCGGAATCGTGCTGCGAATCACTTGCCCCGGTGTCGTGCTCGGCGTGTAGAGCCAGAGGCGGCGGCCGTCGGCGACGATACGATCGTTCTTGGGGTCCGTGAATCGCATCGCGAAGTAGTTCGGCTTCTGCTGGTACAGCCGGCCCCGTGTAGTGTCGGGATCGCCGAGCATGGGGTTGTCGATGATCTGGACGAAGTCGGCCGCGAGGGTGCGGACTGTGTCGAAGGAGGCGCTGGCGCGATCGAGAATCGGCGTGGGATCCTGAGGAATGATGGAATGATGGAATGATGGAATGAGGGCGACCAATGCAATCATTCCAACATTCCAACGTTCCATCGTTCAGGCGCCCACCGCAGCCGGTTCAGCGACGCGTCGCCCAATCGCCTCAGCGATGATTCGGACCTCCCGCATCAATTGCGCAAACTGGTCCGGGAAGAGCGACTGCGCGCCGTCCGACAGCGCTTCTTCGGGGTTCGGATGGACTTCGACCATGATCCCGTCGGCGCCTGCGGCAATCGCTGCGCGCGCCATCGGGATTACCTTGTCGCGTAAGCCGGTGCCGTGCGACGGGTCGGCGATGATCGGCAGATGCGACAGTTTGTGGACGACCGGGATGGCCGTCAGATCGAAGAGATTCCGCGTCGCGGTATCGAAGCTGCGGACGCCCCGCTCGCAGAGAACAACGTCGTGGTTGCCTTCAGCCAGCAAATACTCGGCCGATAGCAACAGCTCCTGCACCGTCGCGCTGATCCCGCGCTTGAGCAACACCGGCTTGCCGCAGCGCCCAGCGACCTTGAGCAGTGAGAAATTCTGCATGTTCCGCGCGCCGATCTGCACGATATCGGCCATCTCGGCGACCCAGCCGAGGCCGCTCTCATCCATCGCCTCGGTGCAGATCAGCAGTCCCGTTTCTTCGCGCGCCTTCGCGAGCAGCCGCAGGCCGGGCTTGCCGAGTCCCTGGAAGGAGTAGGGCGAGCTGCGCGGTTTCCAGGCACCCCCACGAAGGACGACGGCACCGGCTTCCTTTACTTGCCGTGCGGCCTCGATGATCTGCCGTTCGGTTTCGACGGAGCAGGGACCCGCGATCACAACGACTTCGCTGCCGCCGAATGTGACCCCTCCGGCGAGACGGACAATGGTCGGCTCGGCTTTCCATTCCCGGCTGACCTGCTTGTACGGCTGCGAGACGTGGATGACCTCCTGGACGCCTGGCAGTCCTTCGAGACGTGACGCGTCGACGCGGCCGTCGTTGCCCACAAGGCCGACCGCCGTGCGCTGCGCGCCGGGCATGGGCTGCGCCTGATAGCCCATCTCCTCGATGACAGAGATGACTTTCTGGACTTCATTGGGCGTGGCTCCATGCCGCATCACGATCAGCACGACTAGCGTCTCCCGTCTCCAATGGTGAAACGATCTCCGTCCTTCGCCGCGGATACCGGTCCGCGAAAGCGGGTACCGGCAAGTTTTGCCGGGTCCGAAGTCTCTACCGGAGGATAGAAGTGCGTCAAGACGAGACGCTTTGCCGCCGCCTCTTTGGCGAGGTCCCCAGCCCGTTCGGGCGTCAGGTGGTTGTCCATGGCCATCGACTCGGGGAGCGAGCACTCCGCGAGCAGCAGATCACACCCAGTCGCCCAGCGCGCCAGCTCGCTGCTGGGCCCAGTGTCGCCGGTGTAGACGAGACGGCCCTCCGGTGCGACGAGCGAGACGGCCACGCTCTCCGTGGTATGCGGCACCGGAAAAGTCTCGAGACTCACATCGGCGTTCAGCGGAAATGGCTCACCGTCGCGCACGTCGAGAATGCCGATCGGGAATCCCGGATCGAGCAGCCAACCGCCGTAGCCTTCGGCCAGGGTGCGGAGCAGCTGCACGACCCCCGGCGGGCCGAGGATGACGAACGGTTCGCGGCGCGGCGGGTCGGTCGTGTACTTGAGCGCGTACACGAGCATCGGCAGCTCACCCCAATGGTCGGGGTGGAAGTGGGTCAGGATGACGTGCGAGACCTGATGCCAGGGCAGCCCGAACTCCGCGAGCCGGTGCAAGGCGCCGGCCCCGCAGTCGAGCAGGATCCGGAGGTCGCCGCGCTGGACCCAGTGACAGGCTGCGGTGCGGCGGGCTGATGGTGCGACAGTCCCGGTGCCGACGGTAACGAGTTCCATACTCACTTTCCCCGAAAGACGATCCGCTTGAATACGAGCAAGCCCGGCGCCTTGAGCTTGGCGAGATACACGCCGGCCGGCAACGGGTGCCCATCATCGGCGCGGCCATCCCACATCAGCCGCGGGTCGCAGATGCCGCCCGCCCCGCTACCGCGCCCGTAGCGGCCCGGGGCCAAAACGCCCGGGAAATCGGGGCCGGGAACGAAGCGGCGGACCCGGTTGCCCCGCAGGTCGAGGATGTCGAGCTGCACGTTGCCGGCGATCGCCAGGTCGAACCACAGGCACGTCGAGTCCCGGCCGGCGGCGGGGAAGGGGTTCGGGAAATTCTGGTAGAGCAGCGTGGCCGTCGGCATACCCAGATCTACGACGAGAAACGATCCCTGGCTTCGGATCATGCTCGTATCGGGTCCGGCATGCACCACGAGCTGCCAGCGATACGCCGTATTGCGCTCGAGGGGCTGCGGCAGATCGAACGTCGTATCGGTGAGATTGGCGACGGTGTAGTCTATGATCCCCGACGCCACGCGCTGGACGGCCAAATCGAACGTCAGTGGTCCCGGCGGTGACGACACCTGGAGAGGCTTCCAGGTGAACGTGGGTTGTGCCGTGTCGATGACCATGCCGGCGGGATTGCTGAGCGACTTCAGTGTTGCCCAGGGAGGAATGACCACTGGACCGATCAGGCCGGTCGTCGCGGTCTCGCCGCCCGGCGCACTGGCGTCTACTCGCCAGAACACACTCCCGGGCTTGAGCGCGCGCGGCGGCACGAACGTCTCGGTGGTGAGCAGCGTGTCGACGAGTGCCGGAGACAGGCTCGAATCTCGACTGACGCGCAGGCGGTACGTCACCGGTGTGGCGAACGGCGGTATGGGTCCCACCATCCACGAGAACGTTGGGGTGATCGTCGACACGGGACCGCCCGCGGGCAGTGGGCTGGTCGCCGTCACGCCGTTCGGGAATACCGCGGCTGCGGCGACGTCTGGACGACCCCAGCCGTAGCTCGAGTCGGGTGCGGCCCGCTTGGTGGCCGTGCGCCGAAATGCCGCGCGCAGGTCCATGGGAAGCAGCGTCGGATGTATCTGTTTCACGAGTGCCGCGCCGGCAGCGAGGATGGGTGTGGCGAACGACGTACCATCCTTGCGCAGAACATGATTGACTCCCGTCAGCACGCAGACCGCGACTCCTGGTGCGGTGAAGTCCGGCTTGATGCGCCCGTCCGCGGTGGGCCCGCGCGACGAAAAGCCCGCAATCGTTCCTAGCGAGTCCTCCGCGCCGATCGCGAGCACGGAATCACCATCGGCCGGAGTCGAGATCGATCGCGGGAACGGTCCGTCGTTGCCGGCGGCGGTGACGACCAGGATGCCGCGCTGTGCGGCCATGTCGGCGGCGACCGTCGTGACGGCGACGTCGCCGTTCAGCTGCGACGGCGTGTAGCTGAAGCCGTTGTCGAAGCTCAGGTAGCCGAGGCTCGACGACACAATGTCCACGCCGATCGAATCGGCCCACTCCAGCGCGGCGACGTAGTTGTCCTCCTCGACGCGTGTCTCGCTGCGGATGTCCTCGGTCTTGGCGAGCAGGAAGCTCGCGCCGCGTGCGATCCCATGGAGCCGGCCCGCGACCTCAGCGGCGAAGAGGGACCAGGTGGAGGTGCCATGGGACTGGGCGCCCAGGACATCCTTGCCAGGCTCGTCTCGTACGATGTCGTCATTGAAAACGAAATCGTGCTGGGCGGTGATCGTGATCCCGTTGAACGCGGGATTCGCGGTATCGAAGCCGGTATCGAAGATCCCCACGCGAACACCGGTCCCGTCGATCCCGGGGTCGGTGAGCGGCCGCAGATGCAGCTGGCGGTATGGCATCTCGGAGGGGCCCAGCACCGGATCGTCGCCAGGCGAGACACCGCAGGTGTCCCCCGGTCCTGCGCCGGGCGCGGCAATGATGCGTGGTGCGGGCAGCGGGCGCCGCAGCTTGAAGCGTCCGAGCGGCTGAACGCGCTTCAGATCACGGTCTTCGAGGAGCCGGCGCAGGGCGGCCGCAGGCACATCGGCGCTGACGGCGTGCAGCCAGCGGCTCTGGACGCGGACCCGTGCCCCGAGCGCCGCGACGCGCGCGCTGATCGTATCGAGCGAAGCCGTTGGGCGCGCGAACAGCCAGACCGAAACTGTGGTGTCTTGCACGCGACTGAGCAGGCGCGGCAAGACTGGGGAAACGGCTGGCCGCTGCGCGGCCAACCCAGCAGGCAGGAAAACGAGCCAGATGAACCGCCGGATCACTCGGGGCTAGGGGCTAGGGGTTAGGGCTTGGGGCCTCGGGGAACCTAGGCGGGTTCCATTTGACCGAGACGGACTCCAACGATAGTGGAGACCCCCGGCTCCTGCATGGTGACGCCATAGACCGCGTCGGCGGCCTGCATCGTCCGCGGGTTGTGCGTGATCACGATGAACTGCGTCTGGTCCTTGAACTCCGCCAGCAGGCGGACGTAGCGGCCGACGTTCGCGTCGTCGAGCGGCGCGTCCACCTCGTCCAGCAGACAGAAGGGGCTCGGCTTGGCGAGGAAAATCGCGAACAGCAGCGAAACCGCGACCAGCGTACGCTCGCCCGAGGAGAGCAAGTGGATCCGCTGGGTGCGTTTACCGCGGGGCGCCGCGTGAATCTCGATCTCGCTTTCGAGCGGCTCGTCCTCGTTCGCCAGGCGCACGTCGCATTCGCCGCCGCCGAACAGGGTCTGAAAGACCGACCGGAAATGCTCGCGGACCTTCGAGAACGACTCGAGGAACAGCGTCTTGGCCGTCTGATCGATCTCCCGCGCCGCTTGCTGCAGCGAGTTTCGCGCGGTCACGAGGTCGTCGCGCTGCGTCTGCAAGAAATCGAGCCGTTTGGTTTCCTCGGCGTGCTCCTCTACGGCAAGCGCGTTCACCGGTCCGACGTCGTCGATGGCGCCACGCAGCCGGTCGTTCTCCTGCCGCAGCCACTCGAGGTCGCCCGCGACCTCGGGCGCGTTGGCCAGCAGCTGGTCGAGCGGCTTGCGCCATTCGGTCTCGACGCGCTCGACCAGACCGCGCTTGCGACCTTCGACCTCGGTACGCTCGAGCTGCAACCGGTGCTCTTCTTCGCCCAGGGTGGCCAGCGCCTTGCGCGCCTGATCGAGCGCGCCCTCCGCCTGGCCAACGTCAGCATCGGTCATCCCCACGTGTGTCTCGGCGTCCCGCGCGGCGGTGTCGAGCTCCGTCACAGCCAAACGGCGCTCCTGGAGCGTGTCTTCCCACTGCGCGCGTTGCGCCGTCAGCGACGCCGTCTCGCGTTCGATCCGGGCGATCTCCTCGGCGCGCGCTCCCGCCTGCTCGCGCGACGCTTTCGCGTCGCCATCGGCGCGGGCAGCGCGCTCCGAGGCCGCGGCCAGCCGCGCCTCGACCTGGGCTGCTTCCACCTGCCAGCGCACGCGCTGCTCGCGCGCCGCCTCCTGCTGCGCCTCGAGGTCGGCCAGACCGACGCGCTCGGCGCTGAGCTGCTCGGCGGAGCGCACGCGCTCGACCTCGCGCTCCTGCAGCTCGACGTGCAGCGCGCCGAGCCGTGCCTCGACTTCGGCGAGTCGCTTGGTGAGCCGCTCGACAAGTGTGGCGGCTTCTTCCGCCTCCCGCCGGGCGTGAATCAGACCGCGATCCGCTTCGCCCTTTTCCGCGCCGGCTTCGAGCTCGACGCGACGCGCCTGCTCGGCGCCCTGACCCGCCGCCGTCAGCGCGGCATCAGCGGCGGCGAGCTCTTTGACCGTGGACTCCTCGGTCGCGCGCGCGCGATCGAGATTCGTCGTCGCCTCACGCACGTCCTTCTCCAGCGCCTCGAGCTCGGCGCGGCGTTGCAGCGGTCCGGCGGCCGGTGCGCCGCTGTCGAGGAAAACTGCCCCATTCGCACGGCGCAGCGCGCCCGCCCCGATCACCTCATGGCCGGCGAGTAGGGCGCGCACCCACGCGGCCGCGGGACCGTCCACGCGCAGCTCGTCTTTGAGCGGATTGCCGTCGGCGCCGAGCCGCGGCCCCGGTACGCAGGGCAGCAGCACCAGCGGGCCGGGTTGATTCTCGGCATGCCAGGCGCTGATCGCCTCGATAGCGGACGCATCGTTCACGAGGACGGCATGGAGCCATTCTCCCAGCAGGCGCTCGGCCAGCTCGGCGTCGCGCCGGCTGGTTCGGACGAAGTCAGCGAGGGGTCCCAGGACGCCCGGCAGTCGAGCTTTGAGTAGTGCCTGGGCGGCGGGCGCCAGCCCGACGTGCTCGCGGTCGAGCTCGTTGAGCGCGTCGCGTCGCGCCTCGAGTTGTGCGAGCGCCGCCTCGGCCTGTCGTCGGGCGGACCGGGCGCTCATCTCCTGTTCATGCAGCGTGCCGACGTGCCGACGGGCATGTTGGAGCGCTTCGACGGCTCGCACTGCCGCCTGCGCATCGCGATGGACGCGCTGTGTGGCCGCGGCCGCGTCGCCGGCGGCGTCGGTTGCCGCGGCGTCGCGCGCCCGGCGTTCTTCGGCCGCCAGTGCCAGCTGATCCCGCAGCTCGCTCCGCTCGCGGTCCAACGCGCCGCCCTCGATTTCCAGCGCCCGCGCCGTCTCGGCGCGACGCTGCAGCCCCTCCTCGAGCTCGCGCACCGCGAGCCGCTCCGCGGTGAGCCGTCCGCGGACGTTGTCCTCTTCGCCGGTCCGCGCGGCCAGCGCCACATGCACCGCGCTGAGATCACGGTCGGCGGCGGCGCGCTCCGCGGCCGCCGCTTCGTGCTCGCGCTCGGCCTGCGCCGCGCGCCGCTCGGCCTGGATGCGTTCTTCGGCGGCGGTCTGACGACGCTGGCCCGCGTTGCCCAGCCGCTCGGCGGCGAGCGCGAGGTCGCTCTCGAGCCTTCCCACTTCGAGCTTGGCGTCGCCCAGCCCACGCTCGACTTCGGTGCGCCGCGCTTCGGCGGTGTGCCGAGCCTGAACCCGCCCTTCGCGCTGATGCTCGGCGGCGTCGAGGCGCGCGCGTGCCGCGGGGAGCTGCTCGGCCACCTCGCGCGCGCGAACCCCGAGCGATCCGAGCGACAGATCGAAATCTTCGATTTCGCGGCGCACCAACGTCATCGCGATGCCAAACCGCTCTTCGATCATCTTGCCGTAGCGCTCGGCTCGGCCGCGCTGGCGCGCGAGGCTGCGGACCTGCGTCTGCACCTCGGCGATCAAGTCCTCGAGGCGGGCGAGGTCGGCCGCGGTCTCCTCGAGCCGCCGCTCCGTGCTTTTCTTGCGGTCGCGATACAACCCGATGCCCGCGGCTTCTTCGAAGAGCGCCCGCCGCTCTTCGGCTTTCTCCGACAACAGGGCCTCGATCATCTTCGCTTCCATGACGACGGCGGCATCCGCGCCCAGGCCCGTCCCGCGCAACATGTCCTGGATGTCCCGGAGTCGTACCGGCGAACGATTCAGCATGTATTCGCTCTGACCCGAGCGCGACAGGCGGCGCGTGACGACGACTTCCTGATATGCGATCGGCAGGCTCCCGTCGGAGTTGTCGAAGACGAGCGACACTTCGGCGACGTTCACGGGCCGGCGGCCGGTCGATCCCTGGAAGATCACGTCTTCCATTTTTCCGCCGCGCAGCAGGCGTGGCGACTGCTCGCCGAGCACCCAGCGCACCGCGTCGGAGATGTTCGACTTGCCGCAGCCGTTGGGGCCGACGATGGCGGTCACGCCCTGATCGAAGGGCAGCTCCACCGAACCGGCGAACGATTTGAAGCCTGAGAGCTCGAGCCTGCTCAGTCTCATGGTGTCCCCATGCGAGGGAGTAGGTTCGCGCGCACACCGGCGCGCTTGAGTGCGGCTTGCGTGAACGCCGCCTGGTCGGGTGCTTCGAAAGCGCCCAGCAGGATCACGCCGTTGGACCAGCGCACCGCAGGGAGTCCGCGGCGCCGCAACGTATCGAGCGACGCGCCCGCGGGTGCATGATAGGAGTACGGGGCGAGCAACAGATCGCCGACGCCTTCGGACGCGAGGCCGCGGCGCCACAGGCCGGCGCGCGCGGTGCCGGCCGCCGCCCGTGTCGCGTAGGAACCCGCGAGCACGCGATACCAGACGGACCCATTGCCGCCCTGCCGCACCGGCGTCACGAGCGCCGGCACGCCTGCATCCGCCGCGAGCCGGTCGGCGTGCGCCAGGGCTTTGTCGAGTGACGCGTACGCCGCGAGCTGGATCGTCCAGCCGAGGGTATCGCGTGGGACGGCGAGCGGCTTCGGAGGAGCGTTGGTGGAGGGTGTGGAGGTTGTCGAGGTTGTGGAGGAAGTCGGCGGGGCGACAGGCGGGGCGGGCGGCGCGACGAACGACTCGCGCGCTCGCGCGAGCAGCGCCCATCCTCCGACCGCCAGCGCCGCCACGATCAGCGCTGCAAGTGCCAGCCGTAAACCGCGCCGCGGTTCGTGCTCCACCGCCACAGTCATCGCCGGTGGCGAGACGCGCGGACTGGATGGGAGCCATCGATCGCGCACGACGCCAAGCAGCGGCACATCGCGCGGCAGCGCGAACTCGGGACCCACGCCTTCGGGTGCCAGCAGGAGCACGCCGTCAGGCGCCGCCGACAACTGTGCGAGTCCGGTGAGCGGCAGTAATGCGAGAAGCAGGGCGCCCTCGGAGCGGAAACCCGCCTGCAACTTCGGCCACCGCGCATGCGCATAGACCTCCGCCGGATGTGCGGTCTCGGAGCCGGCGGGGATGATGAATACACCTGTCACCTCATGCGCAGCCTTGTTGAGCGAGACCCCGTACTCGAATGCGTCCACGATGCCTTCGGTCGCATGCAGCCCGGCGATCTCGTGGAGCGCGGGGTTCTCGAGGCACAAATCCACCAGTGCGACGCGTCGGCCGTCGCGTGCGGCGATGCGGGCGATGTCCCAGGCGGCTTTAGCCGCCCACGGCGGATCGCCCGCCAACGTCACCAGCGCGACCAGTGCCGCGTCATCCACGAGCGGCGGAACCAGATGACCGAGCCGCGAGAGCGGCAACTGGCGGACGCTGGTCACTGTCCGGGCTGGTAGATCCAGAAGGGGCGGCCCAGGCGGCGTCCTGTCGCTTCGGCCTGCGCGCGCGTGGGGTATGGGCCGAGCACGACGCGATAGCCGTCGTCCGGGTGCTGCGGCGGCAGGACGCGCGCCGCCAACCCTGCCCGCGTGAGATCGTCGGCGAGGTGGCCCGACCACTCGGGGTTCTGTGACGTGGAGACCTGTACGTACAACGGCCCTTCCGCGCCGGCGCCCGAGCTATCGGAAGCCGCCGAGGCCACAGTACTCGCGGGAACCCCACGAGGGAGCCACGTGGTCAGCACCCAGATATCGGCGGCGCCATTCGTCACCTTGCCGACGTCGGTCAGCGAATCGGGCCGCGCCGACACCACGTCCTTGCCGCTCCGGTAGATCAGCATCCCGTCCGGCGAGATGGCCGGCAGATCCCATTTCCATGCCGTCGGGACGATGCCGGTGTGGCGCTTGATCGGGAGATCGACAATCCATGCCGAGTCGCCGACCGCGGGGCGGGCCAGCAGCCAGCGGCCAAGCGGGTCGAGGCGCAGCGCCGCGACGGGACCGGGCAGCGCGACGCCGTCGAGCTCCTTGCGTTCGTAGCGATCGACCACCGCGAGTCCCGGCATGTTGCGCCGTGCCACATAGATCCGATGACCCGATGGCGAGAATGCGAGTGCGCGCGGCGCGTCCGTCAGTCTCACGAACGCCGGGTCACGGCGTCCGATCGGATCGTAAAACGTCACGCCGGAGTCGCTCGCGACGGCGACAAGGTCGCCCCAGCGGGTCGCGGCGACGTCGCCACCGGCGGCGATGGGGCGTACGGTCGGCGGTTGATCGGCCGCGGCGACGAGCAAGCGATCCTGCGGGATCACGCCGACGAGATGCTGATCGGCGGCGCCGAACAGATCGCGCGGGAGCGCCGTCAGCGCCTGCGGCCACGCAAATCGCGTCCGGCGCGAGAGCGAGACCACGTGACGGGACGAATCGACGGCGTATAGCGTCCCATCGGGCCCGAGGGCGGCCTGCTTGATGTTGCTGCCGACGGTGTCCACGCGGCCGCTGCCGAGATCGAGCGCGAGCAAGTCGTGTTTGCCGGTCGTGACAAAGAGGAATTCGGATTCAGGGTCGAGGCCGATGACCCGCTCGAGGGGCGGCAGTTTGCCCTTCAGCACCCCCTCGACCGGAGTGAGCCGCGGCAGCCGGTAGAGCTGCGGTGTGCCGCCTTTGGCGGGCAGCCGGATCGCGACTCCCGGGGAACGCGCGAGAATCTGGAGCTGGCTAACCAGTTGCGGCGACTGCTGTTGTGACGATCCAGCCGCCGGCGCCCGAGGGCCACAGCCCCAAAGCGTGAGAGACGCGAACAGAAGGAAGCGGGAGATAGACAATTGGCCTCGCCGGACAAAATAGATAACCGGCGAGGCCATTGCAACTGTTTTATTGAAGCGGAGTTAGAACGTCGGACCTAAACTGATGGTCCAATAAGAGTGTTTGAGCGGCCGGTCGAGCGGCTTCGTGTAGTCGAGCCGCATGATCAGCAGGCCGAAGACGTTCGCGCGGATCGAGCCACCCCAACTCCGCAGCGGCGTCCGAACCAGCACCGGGTCGTCTCCGACCTGTCGATGCCATTTGACGGTGCTCGCGTCGTCCCACGCCATCCCGATGTCGTAGAAGAACGCGCCTTCGATCGGGGGGAATCCCACCGGCAGGAAGCCGAGCACCAGGCTGCGCGTCAGCGGGAAGCGCAGCTCCACGTTGCCCACCGCGATCTTCGATCCGATCAGCTGGTCGAGCTCGGCGCATCCGGTTTGCGACCTCGACTGCGGATTCGCGACGCACTCATGGTTGCGGAACGACCCGGCGGTGTAGCCGCGAATCAACTCGGTGCTGCCGAGGAATACCGGGAAGCGATCGGCGTCGCGACCGAAGCGGCCGAACATCAGCCCGCGGACGGCGATCGTGAACGGCCGGAAGAAGAGATACCGCCGGTAATCGATCAGGCCCGCGGTGAATTGCCAGCTGCCGATTGCCGGCGAGATGGAGAATCGCGACCGCGAACCCGCGAACGGCCCGACGTACCCGAACAGCGTGTTGTCGTGCACGTGCGCGATCGACGGCTGTACGAACGTCGCGGACGGCCCGCCGCCCTGCACGAGCCGCTGATTGAACGGCCCCGAGGCGTCATACAGTGTCTGTAGATCGAGTGTCGCTTCCGAGATGTTGACCGCGTGCAGGCCGAGCTCGATGCGGTTGAAGCGGCTGAACGGATACGACGATTCCGCAAACGCGTCGCGAATGACGAAGCGCCGAATGCGCGTCGAGAAGACGTCGACGCTGTCACCAACACCGGGGTTGCGCGAATCGTCGATCCGCGTCCAGTCGCTGCCGCCGTAGAAGTACAGTGGATCCTGCGAGAAGCCGCCCGCCCAATTCAGGCGATGTGACTGATTGACGTACAGACCGAGGAACTGGGCCTCGCTGATGCGTCCGTTGATCGAGCCGGCGAACACGACCGAGTGATTGCCCAGGATGTCCGAAAGCGCGATCGCCGTCCCGCCGAACACGCCGCGGCCGAAATTGTCGCGCTGGTACCCGACGGTCGGCCGCACGACGTAGTCGGCCGTAAACCGCACCTTGTAGGGCCGGAACGTGAATTCGTTCGTGTCGGGGAGCGACAGCGTCGCGGAGTCGAGCAGCGCCCGAACCGTGAGGGGCGGAGGCGCCGCCGAAGATTCGGCGCGCTGCGGCAGCGCCGATGGCCGGAATCCGGTCGCCGAGCGATAGATCGAGACTCCGGTGGAGAACGTCGGCAGGTTGGACGCGGACCCCGCCCCGGTGCCGCCGAGTGCCACCAACGCCGCTCGGGGCGCCTGCAAGATGGTATCCCGTTCTTCCGCCTGCAGCAGCGTCACGACCGGCTGCGTGGTGGGACCGTGATAGGGCCCGCGACGCAGCGAGCGCGGGTTCTCCAGCGAGTACACGCTGTACTGGCCGTCCTCGTAATAGACGAACGCCATGCGGTCGGCCTGCGGCGCCCACGTGAGCACGGGAGACAGCGGTGTGATGCCCTGGACCCCGGTGAACATGTTCGTGAGCTGATAGATCTGCCCATCGGCCAAGTCGTAGAGGAAGACATTGGCGATGCCGGTGCGGTCGGAAACGAACGCCAGCGAACGGCCGTCGGGTGCCCACACGGGATTGATGTTCTTCCCGATCTCCATGTTGCCGAGCATATCGATCGCGCCGCTCTCGAGATGGAGCAGCGCAATCCGCAGATTCCCGAAGCGCAGCAGATCGAAATCGGTCTCGCCGCCGCGGTCGGTCACGAACGCGATGGTCTTGCCGTCGGGCGACCAGGCGGGGTGGAGGTCGGCGAACTTGTCGTTGGTGAGGCGCCGCAGCCCCGTGCCGTCCCGATTGATAATGAAGAGATCGGTGAAGCCGTTGCTGAAGCCGGTGAAAACGAGCTGCGTGCCGTCCGGCGACCATTGCGGTGTCTGCAGCGCGCTCAGGCCGACCTGAATGCGGCGATCCTCCCGGCCGCGCTTCACGTCGAGAATCACGAGATCATCGCGGTCCTTGCGCTTTGCGGCGATCGCGAAATAGCGGCCGTCAGGAGAGAACGCCCCCGCTGAATTGATGAAGCGCAGGCTCTCGTAATTGTTGTTCTGCGTCGACTTCACCAGCCGGCGCTTGACGCGTCCCGTCTCGGCATCCGCGAGCCAGAGATCGATGAAGAAGCCGCCCTGATCGCCGAAGTACGCGATGTCCTTGCCGTCCGGCGTGAGCGCCGGCGCGAGGAAGATGCGCCCGCGCGAGTGCCGCTGCGTGAGCGTCGGCTGCGCGATACGGCGGGCCCGGTAATGATCGCCCAGCTGCGGCAGGAACGTCGTTTGGATCGCGTCACGCCAGTCGTTGGAGAGATCCTCGAGCGAGCGGCCGAGCGCGCGCTTGAACGCGGCGTCGAGCCCCGAGGTCGCGGAGCTCTGCAGTATTTCGCCGATCACTTCATCGCCCCACTTCTCGCCGATGTAGGCCCAGAGGGCGTGGCCGTAGCGATACGGGAAGATGTAGGGATCGGTCGTCATCTCTTCGATCGAGGGGAGATGGCCCTCGAGTGCCGCGTCGCGCAGCCACATCGAGGTCTCGGGATTGATGGGGCCAAGCGACAGATACTCCGCCATCCCTTCCATGAACCAGAGCGGCGGATTGACGGCCACCAGCGTCTGCACGCCCGCGCCGGGGCGGCCGCGGCTGTATACGTCGTACTGGAACTGGTGTACCATCTCGTGCTGCAGCACGTGCTCGAACTCGGCGTACGACCCGGTGAACGGCAGCACGGCGCGGTGCTTGAAGAACTCCGTCACCCCGCCGAGGCCTTCGCCCGATGCATCGACGACGTTCGTCTGCTGGAAATCGGACTGCGAGGCGTACAGGATGATCGGCTTGCGGCTCAGGAAGTTGTGGTGGAGGATGCGCGACAGACGGGCGTACGCGCGTTCGGCCATGCGCGCCGCGTCGAGCGCGCCGCCGCGCTCATCCGGATAGTAGTAGATGTCGAAGTGTTCGGTCTGAATCGATTGGAAGTTGAAGCTGCGGTACTGCACCTTGTTCTGACCGAAGTACTGTGCCGCCGCCGCTTGCGCAGTGACCAGAAGCGCGGTGCCGACCATCAGCCCAACCATGCTACGTCTCATACATCCCTAACCTTTCGCGCTCTGTCCGTCTGGGTCGCCAGCGGCGACAACTGGCGCGTCCCCCCACAGCCGTTCGAGCTGATAGAACTCACGCAGCTCGGGATGAAACACGTGCACCACGAAGTCCACATAGTCGAGCAATACCCAGCGCCCCTGTGCGAGCCCTTCCACATGATGGGGCTCGACCCCCGCCGGCGCGAGGGCCGTCACGAGGTGCTCCGCCATTCCCCGCACATGGGCGTTCGACGTTCCAGAAACGATCACGAAGTAGTCGGTAGCCTCGCACAAGCCGCGTAGATCCAATACTACTGGATCGACCGCCTTACGGTCGACCAGCGCGTCCACAACCTGTGAGAGCTCAGTCTTCATTCTGAAAGAGCGCGCCGATCACGGGTGTGATCGGCGTCACTCCTTCACCACCGTGACATGCACTTCGGGCCGCACTTCGGGATGGAGCTTGATCCCGACCTTGTATTCACCCAGCTCGCGAATCGGCTCCGCCAGATCGATCTTGCGCTTGTCCACGTGGATCCCCAGCTCCTCGAGCTTACGCTGGATGTCGCTCGCCGTGACGGACCCGTACAGCTTCTCCTCTTCACCGACCTTCACCTCGAAGCTGAGCTTGACCTCGGCCAGGCGCGTGGCTTCGGTCTCCGCCGCCGACTTCTCGGCGGCGTGTTGCTTCGCGAGGCGTTCGCCTTCGTAGGTGATCCGTTTCTTGTTCGCCTCCGTGGCCGGATAGGCGAGCCCGTTGGGCAGGAGGTAGTTGCGGGCGTAGCCGTCCTTCACCTTCACGACCTCACCGATCTTGCCCAGATGTTGCACGTCTGCCCGCAGAATGATTTCCATCGCTTGAGCCCTCAAGTTGTATTGGACCGCTGCCGCTCGCGCGCTTCTGCCAGGCGGCGCCGGTATTGGTACCACGTATCGGTGATGCCGAGCGTGCAGAGACCGGGGAGTACGAACACCAGCGGCACGGCGAGCGCCGCGGCCGCGGCCGCGACGATCACGAGCGTCAGCGCCGAGATGCCGAACGCCTCCGCGAATGTCGCGACGATGGCGGCGCCTCGCAGCACGTACAGCGTGCTCACGACGAGTCCCAGATTCGTCCCCGCCACCTGCAGCACGCTCGACACCGGCAGGATCAAGACGCCCAGCCAGGCGACGATCCCCCATACCCACCCGTCGCCCATGTAGAAGTCCCGGAACCGCGCCGGCGCGGGCGTCACGCTTTCGCCGGTGGTGCGCGCGGCGATGCGCCGGTACAGTTGCCACGCGAGCGCCAGCCCCGCGAGGGTCTGCAGCGCCAGCATCCCCGGCCAAGTGAGGCTGACGAACCGCACCATCGGCTCGTAGATCGGGTACGCGTCGGGGGCAGCTTCGACGATCGTGCGCATCGCGAGGCTCGCCTGGCGGGTGGCTTCCCATCCGAGCGCGCCCCACGCTTCGGACCCCCAGATCGCCTGAATCAGCAGCGCCGCTGCGAGTCCGGCCACCACGATCGAGCGGATCGCCTGGCGCAGGATCGGGGCGGGTTTGAGCAGGACGAACGACACGAACGCCGCAGTCACGAGCACGACGTACGCGCTCGTCGCGGCGGCGAGGCGGCTGCCGCTCCCAGCACTCAAGACGAGCAGCGCCAGACTCACCGCGCCGATCAATCCCGCGATCGGTTGCGACCAGCCGGCTCCCCCCCGCTCAGGCGTGCCGTCGCCGGGCGCGATGATCAGGAGTGCCGCGCACGGCAGACCGACCAGACTGGGGTGCGCCCACAGCACGAACACCGTGAGCGCCAGCAGCGGGCGCCACCACGACTCTTTGGTAGCTATGCGGTGTGACCCTTGATGTAAGGAATCAGCGCCAGCTGCCGCGCGCGTTTGATCGCGGTGGCGAGCTGCCGTTGATGGCGCGCGCACATCCCCGACAACCGGCTCGGCAGAATCTTGCCCCGTTCCGTGAGGAAGCGGCTCAGCGTCCGGTCATCCTTGTAATCGAGCACGCGCGCCCCGGATTCGCACACGGGGCAGGTCTTGGCCGGCCGTCTCACGCTTCCTCCTCTTCCAACTCTTCTTCTTCGGGAGCGACGACCGCGGCCGCCACCGGCTTGGGCTGTTCGCGCGCGGCTTCGACGCACATGTACCGCAACACGCCTTCATCGAGCTTCACGGCGCGCTCGTACTCGGGCAGCAGATCGCCCGTCGCCTGAAACTCGGCGACGACGTAGTAGCCCGTGTCTTTCTTTTTGATCTTGTACGCCATCGTCCGCTTGCCCCAGTGCGACACGTTGGAGAGCGTGCCTTTTCCGTCCTTGGTCAGCAGGGCGTGAAAGCGGGTGAGTTTTTCGTTGATGGCCGGCTCGTCCAGGGCACTATCGAAAATGTAGACCGTCTCGTACCGACGATTCATGCCACCTCCCTTTGGTCATAGGTGACCCGATGCGGTGGAAGGCACCGAGTAGGGGATATGTTGAGGGGCGAAAGATAGAGGAGGCAGCAAGTTAGCGGAAGTGGTATTGTAGGGCGCATGCGGCCCTACCGCGTGGTCGCGATCTCGCTCTCTGTCCTGGTCCTCCTCGCAGGATCCGCTCCTGCGCAGGCGCCGTCCGATACCAGCGCGCGCATTCGCGGCTCGGCCATTTCCGATTTCAACGGTCGTCCCATTGCGGGTGTGATGATTTCCGTGCCCGAAGTCAAGAAGTTCGTGGTGACCGACTCGGACGGACAGTTTGCGCTCGCCGGCTTGCCGGCCGGCAAGCGGTCCATCCGCGTTTCGTACGAAGGTCGCCAGACCCAGGACTACATGTTCACCCTGCAGGGCCAGCAAACGAAACAGATTGCCGTTGTGCTCGACGTCGATGCCGAGGATCTCAATCCGCTCGTTGTGGAGGCGCGGCAAGCGAACATCTGGCGCGATCTGGCCGGATTCTACGAGCGCCGGCGGACCTATGGCGCCTTTGCGCATTTCTTCACGCGCGAGGAGATCGCGAAGATGCGGCCCACGCGCTTGAGCGGGCTCCTCACCCTCGAGGGCATCGTGACCCGCTGTTATCAGGATTGTCGCCCGACCCGATACACGCGCGGCAAGCTGTGCACGGTCCCGGTGAGCGTCGATGGCGTGGCGTTGCGCGAGATGGACTACGATCAGATCGCCGTGGCGGACGTCGCCGGTGTCGAAGTCTACCGTGGTGTGCCGCCGACCGATCTGAATCATTCCCTGGTCCCGACGGTCGGTTCGTCGATCTGGATGGGGACCGGACTGTCAGCGGCAGGCCAGTGCGGCCTGGTGGAGATCTGGACGCGCTAGACGTTGAAGCGAAATAGCAGGATGTCGCCGTCCTTCACCACGTAGTCGCGTCCTTCACTTCGGACCAATCCCTGTTCGCGGGCAGCCTTGTAGCTGCCCGCGTTCACAAATTCTGCAAACCCGACCGTTTCGGCGCGGATGAACCCGCGCTGAAAGTCGGAGTGGATCTCGCCGGCCGCGTCGTACGCGGTGTCACCGCGATGCATCGTCCAGGCGCGCACCTCGTTCTCCCCGACCGTGAAGAACGTCTGCAAGCCGAGGAGCCGGTGACCGGCGTGAATCAGCCGGTCGAGCCCCGGCTCCGACACGCCGGCGCTCGCGAGATACTCGCGACGCTCATCGCCGGTCAGCTCGCCCAGCTCGGCTTCGAATTTGGCGGAGAACGGAACGATTTCCGCTTCTTCGTGATGGGTCTGCACCGCGGCCCGGAGCTTGTCGATCCAGCGGCCGCCACCGGAGGCGAGATCGTCTTCGTTGACGTTGGCGGCGTAGAGAATCGGCTTGGCGGTCAGGAGGCCGAGCGTCCGCAGGAACTTGATCGCGTCGGGGTTTTCGCCGGCTTCGCGCGCGCCGCGCCCCGCGTTCAGCTCCTGCACGACACGCTCGAGCAGGACCAGCTCGAGCTGGGCCTCCTTGTCGCCGGCGCGGGCGGATTTGCGCGTCTTGTCGAGCCGCCGCTCGACCACCGCGAGATCGGCGAGCGCCAGCTCGCTCGTGATGACGTCGTGATCGCGCACCGGATCGACCGGTCCCATGACGTGCACGACATCGGGGTCCTCGAACGCGCGAATCACGTGCACCACGGCGTCGACCTCGCGGATGTGCGAGAGAAACTGGTTGCCGAGGCCCTCGCCTTGAGACGCACCCTTCACCAGCCCGGCGATATCCACGAACTCGACGACGGCGGGGACTTTCTTTTTGGGTTTGACGACCTGGTTCAGCGTCTCGAGGCGGGGGTCCGGCACTTCGACGACGCCGACATTGGGCTCGACGGTGCAGAACGGATAATTCTCCGCGGCCGCGGCTTTGGAAGACGTCAGCGCGTTGAACAGAGTCGACCTCCCGACGTTCGGCAGGCCAACGATGCCAAGACGCAGCATCAGGCTTTAAGCCACTTATCGACCGCGTCGATCATCTGGGGGATCAAGGACTCGACCTGCTCCAGCTCGGCCGGTTCGAAGGCGTTGAGCACGTAGTCGGCCCAATCGCCGATGCCTTCCGGAAGCGGTCCTACGCCCACGCGCAGCCGGGCATACTGCTGCGATTGCAGCGCGCCCTCGACGCTCTTGAGGCCGTTGTGCCCACCGGCCGAGCCGTCAGGCCGGAAGCGGAACGTGCCGAGCGGGATCTGGAAGTCGTCCACGAGAATGAGGAGATCGCGAGCCGGCGTGAAGGTCGGGTCGGCGCGCAGCGACGCGAGCGCCGCGCCGCTGCGGTTCATGAACGTCGTGGGTTTGAGGATGCGCACGGGAACGCCGAACACCGTGCCTTCCGTCGCGCGTGCGCGCTCGGCGCGACGGAAGGGAGGAAGCTGCCAATGCTCGGCGACGGCGTCGGCGAGGAGAAAGCCGGCATTGTGGCGCGTCGCCGCGTATTCCGGACCCGGATTGCCCAGGCCGACGACGGCGCGCAGAAACTACTCTTCCTTCTTGCCCTTGGGCTTCTCCTCGGCTTTTGGAGCGGCTTTCGCCTCGGGTGCCCCCGCAGCTGCTTCGACTTCCTCGCCTTCCTCGCCCTCGCGGACCTTGCGGATGAGCTCGGGCTCGGCGACTTCGGTCGTGGCCTCAGCGGTCGGCGCGGCGACTTCCTCGGCGCGCGGCGGCACCACGGTCGCGATCGTCAGATCGGCGCCCGTCAGGATGGCGGCGTTGGGGATCGACAGATCCCGCACGTGGAGCGAGTCGCCGATCTTGAGCGCGGTCACGTCGAGCTCGACGTGGTCGGGGATGTTTTCGGGCAACACTTCGATTTCGACCTCGCGCGTCACCTGATCGAGCACGCCGCCCGCGTTGCGCACACCGTCGGGCGTCCCCACGAGGTGCACGGGAACCTTGAGCGTGAGCTTCTCGCCGCTCTTGATCTCGTAGAAGTCCACGTGGATGATGTCGGGGCGGAGCGGGTGGCGCTGAATCTCGCGAATCAGCGTTCGGGTCGTCTTGCCGTCGACGCTCAGCTCGATGAGCGTGCTCGCCGGCTCGATGCCGGTCAGCGCTTGCTCGAGCGCGAGCGCGTCCACCATCAATGTCTGGGTGGCGCGGCCGTGGCCGTAGATCACGGCCGGAATCTTCTTCTGGAAGCGCGCCTGGCGCGCCGCGCCTTTGCCCGTTTTCTCTCGTGCGGTAGCACTGAGAGCCACTGTCTGCGCCATACACCTATTCCTCTGTTAGCGTCGCTGGATCAATCAAACAACGAGCTCACCGACTGATTCGAATGTTCATAGCCGATGGCCTTGGCCATCAAACTTGCGATCGACAACACCTTCAGCTTTTCGAACTGCTTCTCCTCGGGAATCCGGATCGTATTCGTCACGGTCACTTCTTCGATCGGGGCCGCCCGCAGCCGTTCGACGGCGGGGCCCGACAACAGCGCGTGCGTCGCGAACGCGAAGATGCGCTTGGCGCCCAGTCGCTTCAGCGCCGCCGCGGCCTCCGAGATCGTGCCCGCGGTGTCGATCATGTCGTCGGGGATGAGGCAGTCCCGATTTTCGACTTCCCCGACCACGTTCAGCACTTCCGCGATATTCGCCGACGGGCGCCGCTTGTCGATGATCGCGAGCGACGCGTCGAGCCGTTTCGCAAACCCGCGGGCCATCTTCGCCGACCCGACGTCCGGCGCGACGACCACCGGCTGATACAGCTGCTTCGTCCGGTAGTGGCTCACGAACGCCGGCGCCGCGTACAGATGGTCCACCGGGATATCGAAGAATCCCTGGACCTGGTGGGAATGAAAATCCATTCCCAACACGCGGTCGGCTCCGGCGTGGGTGATCAGGTTCGCCACCAGCTTGGCGCTGATCGCCACGCGCGGTTGGTCCTTCCGGTCCTGCCGCGCGTAGCCGAAGTACGGAAGCACCGCGGTGATGCGGGCGGCGCTCGCCCGGCGCGCTGCGTCGATCAGCAGTAACAGCTCCATATAGTTTTCCGCCGGCGGGTTCGTGGGCTGGATGATGAAGACATCCCGCCCGCGCACGTTCTCGTCGATCTTGACGAAGATTTCGCCGTCGGCAAACCGCCGCATCGTCACCGCGCACAGCGGCTGTCCCAAATGCTGGGCCATCTCCTCGGCGAGAGGCCGGTTGGCCGTACCGGCGAGGAGCAGCAACTGGCTGCGTGACAACGACAGGTCCCGCATCGGGCCACGGAAAGTAGTCGGCAAAGCGCGTGAAGCCAAGACCTTAACCGGCAGGGTGGGGTGCCGTATGTTAGAGCCCGTGGACGACCTTCAGGCGCGGCTCGCCGCTGCACTGGCAGGCCACTACACGATTGAGCGCGAGATCGGCCGCGGTGGGATGTCCATCGTATACCAGGCGCGGGACCTCCGCAACGACCGGTGGGTGGCCCTGAAAGTCCTGCGGCCGGAGCTCGCCGGCGCGCTCGGTCCCGCGCGCTTCCTGCGAGAGATCAAGGTCGCCGCCGGCCTCGCGCACCCCCACATCCTCCCGCTCTTCGAGTCCGATGTCGCCGATCGCCTACTGTTCTACACCATGCCGTACGTGGAGGGGGAGTCGCTCCGCCACCGCCTGCAGCGCGAGCGGCGGCTGCCGATTGGCGACGCCGTGGCCATCGCCTGCGATGTCGCCGATGCGCTGTCGTATGCACACGCCCAGAACATCGTCCATCGCGACATCAAGCCCGAGAACATCCTGATCGAAGCGGGGCATGCCGTCGTCAGCGATTTCGGCATCGCGCGCGCGATCAGCGCGGCGAACGAATCCCGCATGACGGGGGTCGGCATCGTCATCGGGACGGTGGACTACATGAGTCCCGAGCAGGCGAGCGGCGAGGAGCTCGACGGCCGCAGTGACATCTACAGCCTCGGGCGCGTGCTGTATGAGATGCTCATCGGATCGGTGCCGGCCGGCGGGCGGAGGTCAACCGGGATTGAGCGGCGCGATATCCCGCTCGAGATCGACCTCGCGATCCAAACCGCGCTGGCCGAGGTGCAGAATGAGCGGTTTGCAACCGCAGGCGAATTCGCGGCGACGCTGCGACAATCGAGCAGCGTCTCACCGTCCGGCTGGCAGCGGCGGCGCATCCGGCGTCGGTGGCGGATCGCCGCGGCGGCGGCGGGCGTCGCGGCCGTGGCGCTGCTCCTGTGGACGATCGCGAAACCCAAGTCGATTGCGCCACTCGATCCGACCCATATCGCCGTGCTGTACTTCGATGATCTGAGTGCGGGCGGCACGCTCGCCCACGTCGCCAACGGGATTACCTACGACCTCATCGAGGCATTGGCGCGCGTGCCCACCCTGCGCGTGATCTCGCCGGACGGCGTGAAGCCGTTTCGAGGCCACGCGGTCGCACCGGATTCCATCGCGCGGGCACTCGGCGTCGGCACGATCGTCGCCGGCAGCATCTCCGCGTCGCAGGATCGCCTGCGAGTTGCGTTTCGACTCGTGGATCCGACGAGCGGGGCGCTCATCTCGAGTGAGACATTCGAGCGTCCGGAAGGCGAGCTTTTCGCGCTGCAGGACACCCTGACGGCGGAAGTATCGACCGCATTACGTGAGCGTCTCGGCGCGGATATCCGTGCACGTTCAAGCCGGGCGGGAACGCAGAGCGCGCGAGCGTGGGAGCTGCTGCAGCGCGCGGAAGCACTCCGGGATGAGGTCGCCCTCGGCACCGGAGCTGGGTCACCGGCGGAGCAGCTGCTGTCGGCGGACTCCTTGGCGGCGCAAGCGGAGCGTGAAGACACCCGCTGGGCGGAGCCGATCGTACTGCGTGGTTGGCTGGACTACGATTTGGCCAGTGTCCCGTGGCGCGGGAGTCCAATCAAAGGGATAGCAGCAGGCGTGACGACGCAGGAATGGTTGCGCCGCGCCCGTGCGCACGCGGACCGGGCACTCACGCTGCAACCGAACGATCCGGGCGCGCTCGAGCTGCGCGGTACGGTCCTTTATCGGACGTGGTGGGTTCAGGATCGGACGGACTCGACTGGCGTGTCACTGAAGGATGCGGAACGTGATCTTCGCGCTGCAGCGCTGATTCCGAGTCCGGTGCAGGCTCGCGCGTGGGGCCTGCTGAGCGCCGCGCTCCAGTTTGACGGGAACACCCAGCAAGCGCTCGACGCTGCGCAGCGGGCGTACAGTGCGGACGCATTCCTGACGAATGCGAACGAGATCGTTTACCGGTTGTTCTACGCTTCGTTTCAGCTAGAGCGCTATTCAGATGCGCTCAAGTGGTGCGACACCGGCCGACGACGGTTCGCCACGGATTGGCTGTTTCTCCACTGCGAGCTCACGTTGCTGGCGTGGGCGCCCGATTTGCCAGCCAGCGTATCAGCCGCCTGGCGGGCCGTCGCCAGCACCCGCCAGATCGAACCTCCCCAGATCCGGGACTGGGCCGAACCGCGGTTGCGAATGATCGCCGCGACGGTCATTGCACGCGCCGGCCTGCGCGACAGCGCCGAGCACGTGATTCGGGATGCACGCGCGTCGGCCCCGGACGATCCGGAGCTCCTGTATCTCGAAGCATTGGCCAGAGTGCGTCTGGGTGATGCCGATTCCGCGGTGCAGCTCCTCTCGGCCCGTCTGCGTGGTGCGCCCGACGTACGACCCTATCTGCGCAAGGACGTCCAGCTGCGCGCACTTGCCGGCGACACCGCGTTTCAGAGACTGGTTGGTACCGCCCACTAGTACGGGGCTCGGGGCAACCACAGGAGACTATCGGACATGCACGGCATGCTGAATGCGTGGCACGGTGGTCGCGGAAGCGGCACGCCCAAGATTATCGCCTGCACTGTATCAGCGACCGCGGCTCCATAGAGGCGCCTGTAGTACGGCAGCATGAATTTTCGAACGGCGCTGACGCTGAGAAACACAGCGTCCACCGTGCGCGGATCGTAGTGGAGTTCCCGCTCGCCGCTGTCCGTCCGGACGCGCACGGTGATCGCGAGGACCTGCCACGGGTCGCGCGTGGCTAGCCCGCGGTAGGGTCCGTAGGCGCGGTAACTCGCACCGGCGCGCGTCGCCGCGGAATCGGCCGCCGCGCGCGTCGGATAGTAGCCGATCACGGTGAACGGCCGGACCGTCGCCCCGACCAGAAAGACTTGCCCCGTGTCGCCGTAACTACTCACGGCCTCGGCCAGCACGCGCTCCTGGGTCAGACGGGGGCGCTCGGACAGTGCAGCGCGAATGACTGTGGCGGCCGCGGCGCCAACAACGGCGGCGATTGCGGCGACGACCATGGGGCGCATGTAACGCCTCCGGGTGTGGAAGGGTCGTAAGCGTGCGCCTGGCCGCTTCAACAGTCAAGGCGCGCCAGGCGTAAGCAGGACGAACCCATTCATGGAGTGCTCATGCGTCGTGTAGCCGCTTTCGCTGTCCTCTCTCTTCTCGCTGCGGCGCCCGCAGTCGCGCAGACCGCGCAGGGCGAGCCGCCGCGTCGCTTCCAGCCACCGCCGGATCACTGGATGACGATCGACTCGCTGAACCAGGCCCTCAGCCTGACTCCCGCGCAACGCACGAAGATCACGCCCGCCTACACCGCGCTGAACGGCGTGATGAAAGACGCCGCCGCGCGCCGGCAGGCGATCCGGCAGCAGATGCAGGCATCGGGTGGCTTCACGCCCGGGCAGGAGCCCACGCCGGAGCAGCGCGCCAAGTTCGACAGCGTCCGCACCGAAATGCAGGGGTTTCAGGCTGAAGCGGACCAATGGTATGCCGCGATCCGTAATAATCTGACGCCCGATCAGCAAACGAAGTTCGACGCGCTGCCCAAGCCGATGGTCTTTCGTCCGATGGGAGGCGGCGCGCCGCGGCAGTAGGTATCGTTCGGGTCCCACTTCAATCGGATCCTGAGCGATGCGTCGTCTTTGTCTTCTTGCTCTCGTCAGTGCCGGGCTGGGCGGCACAGTAGCCGCCCAACGCCCGGCTCCTGACTCCTCAATCCTCACAGTCGATCGCATCTTCGGGTCGCCCGAATTCCGTGGCGGCACAGTCGGCCGGCTCGCGTGGCTTTCGGATGGCACCGGGTACTCGACGCTCGAGCGTGCCGTCGGCGGGAAGCCCGGCCAGGACATCGTGCGCTACGACGCCGAAACTGGCCTCAAGACGATTCTGGTGCCGGCCGCGCGGCTCGTGCCGCCGGGGGATTCGACGCCGCTCGAGATCGAAGCGTACACGTGGTCGCCCGATGGGCGCCGGCTGCTGATCTTCACGAATTCGCAGCAGGTGTGGCGCACGAACACCCGCGGCGACTACTGGGTCCTCGATCTCGCGGGGTGGACCCTCAAGAAGCTGGGCGGCAAGGGTCCCGCCGCGACGCTCATGTTCGCGAAGTTTTCGCCCGACGGCGGCCGAGTGGGTTGGGTGCGCTACGGCGAGTACAACATCTACGTCGAGGACATCGCCAGCGGCACCACCACACAGCTGACGCGTGACGGCTCGCGCACCACGATCAACGGCACCTTCGACTGGGTGTACGAAGAGGAGCTGGGGCTGCAGGACGGCTGGCGCTGGAACCCCGACGGCCAGTCGATCGCGTACTGGCAGCTCGACGCCAGCGGCGTCCGCGATTTCCTGCTCTACAACGTGACGGATTCGCTGTACGCCTACACGATTCCCGTGCAGTACCCGAAGGCGGGGCAGACGAACTCCGCCGGTCGCGCCGGCGTCGTGAGCGCTACCGGCGGCGAAACGCGCTGGATCAACATTCCGGGCGATCCCCGCAACAACTACATCGCTCGCATGGAGTGGGTGCCCGCCAGAGGCAGCAGCAAAGAGCTCGTCATTCAGCACATCAACCGGTTGCAGGACACACTGCACGTCATGATCGCCAACGCTCAGACTGGTGAGGCGCGGACGGTCATCACCGAGACGGACAGCGCGTGGATCGAGCAGTTCGACGAGCTGCGATTCCTGAACGGCGGCAAAGACGTTCTGTGGGAGTCGGAGCGCAGCGGTTGGACGCAGCTCTATCTCTTCCCCCGCGACGGCGGCGCGCCGCGGCCCCTGACCACCGGCAACTTCGACGTGCTCGGCGTGCAGCGCGTGGACACCATCGGCAAATGGGTCTACTACACGGCCTCACCCGACAATCCCACGCAGCGCTACCTGTACCGCATCAGCTACGACAAACGGGGGCCGGCGCAACGCATCACGCCGACGGGTGAGCCGGGCTTTCACACGTACAACTTCTCTCCCTCCGGCCGGTACGCGATCCACGTCTACTCGCGCTTCGGGGTCCCGCCGACGACGACGCTCGTGAGCCTGCCGGATAACCACCTGTTTCGCACGCTCGACGACAACGCGGCGCTGAAGGCAAAAGTCGCCGGCCTGCGGCTCGGCACGAGCGACTTCCGTCAGGTCGAGATCGGCAACGGGATCAAGCTCAACGCGTGGTTCATCAAGCCGCCGAATTTCGATTCCACGTCCAAGTATCCCGTGCTCTTCTATGTCTACGGCGGGCCCGGCTCGCAGACGGTCACGGACGCCTGGGGCGGGCAGAACTATCTCTGGTACCAGATGCTGGCGCAGCGCGGCTACATCGTCGCCAGCGTCGACAATCGCGGCACGGGCGCGCGCGGCCGCGCGTGGCGCAAGCTCATCTATCGACAGATGGGCGTCGTCGAGACGCAGGATCAGGCGGCGGCGGCACGGGCCGTCGGCCGGTTCTCCTACGTCGACTCGACGCGGCTGGGAATCTGGGGCTGGAGCTACGGCGGCTTCATGACGCTCAACACGCTCACGCAGTTCCCGGACGTCTATCGCATGGGCATCGCCGTCGCGCCGGTGACGCACTGGAAGTACTACGACACCATCTACACCGAGCGCTACAACGGCCTGCCGCAGGACAACGCCGCGGGCTATGACAAGGGCTCACCGCTCACGTATGCCAAGAACCTGAAGGGCCGGTTGCTGATCGTGCACGGCTCGGGCGATGACAACGTGCACTTCCAGAACACCGAGGCGATGGTGAACGCGCTGGTGGCGGCGAACCGGCCGTTTTCGCTGATGGTGTATCCGAACCGCACCCACTCGATTTCGGGTGGGACGACGCGGCAGCATCTGTTCACGCTGCTGACGAAGTTCGTCGAGGAGAATCTGCCGGCGACGACGCGGGGAGCGACGGGGGCGGCGCTGCCGTAAGGGCGTCCCTCAGAACGCGAATCGCGCGCCGAGCTGCATGCGCCAGCGCGATAGGGCATCCTCCACGACGCCGGGCTTCGGCAGCTCGAGCTGATAGACTCCGCGCAGATTGGCCTGGTCCCATCCGACGAGCTTCAGCAGCGGCACGGATGGGCCTGTGGTGACGTCGCGATATTGTCCCCACCGTGGTTCAATCAGGTTCGGCACGTTGAAGATGTCGGCGGTGATCTCGAGGTAGCGCCCCCCGCGGAGCGCGACCGTCGTGCCGAGTCGCGCGTTCAACGATCCCAGCCACCCATTGCGGCAGCTGTTGCGCCCCATGATCCGCCCCCGTTGCTTCTCGAGACATGGCTGCTGGGCGATGAAGTTCTGCAGCTTCGCATGCTCCGCAGGGGTTGCGGGGGTGCTATCGGACATCCGCAGGGTGATGTCGCTGCTGTCTCGCGGCACGTAGACGATGTCGTTGAACAGCGAGCCGCCGCCGCCGAGGCGATCGGCATTGGCGTCGCCGTCGATGACGTACGTGTAAGCCGGCTGCGATGCGCCGTCATACAGGAGCGAGAGTTGCACTCGGTGGGCGAGCTCGACCGTCGCAGCAACGGCAAGCTTGTGCGGAGTCTCGAAGAAAGAGGGAGCGAGCCGGCGATCCTCGAGCGTCCCGTCCACCGGTGTGTTGCTGAAGTTTGCCCGAGTCGGGAGGTTGATCAGCGACATGCGGTCATAGGCTTGCGAAAACGCGTACGCCGCATAGACCGACATGGTCTCGCCAAATCGCTTGCGCGCCTGCACCGAGAGCGAGACACTGTGGTCCCCGCTGCGGTTCGACACGCGGAAGACCTCTTGGAAGTATGTTGAGTCGCGCCAGGTGGGTTTCGCCAGACCGGTTGCGTCAACCGTTCCATACATTGGACGACCGCCCTCGCCGTACGCGGCACCGACCGGCGCGCCGAGGTTCGCTTCGCCGATGTAGATCTGGTGGACGGCGCGTGTATAGAGGAGGTCGATGCTCGCCGTGATCCCTCCCGGGAAGCGACGGTCCACCCCCAGCGCCAGCTTCAGGTTTTGCGGCAGTTTCAGATCTGGATCGAAGAAACCGAGGCGGGGCGTGGCGCCACCCGTGGGGTTGCAGGTCGCGGGCTGAGTGAGATTGAACCGGGGCACCCGCGTTCCATTGCAATTGACGACACTCTCCAAGCCCCCATCCCGGTAGCCATTGCCCAGCCAGCGATACGGCGGCGGACCACTGAACAGTCCGATCCCGCCGCGGAGGAACGCTGTGCCCTTGCCGCTGAGATCGTAGTTGAGCCCGAGACGCGGAGACCAGAGGACGTTGCCGCTCGGCAGCCGTCCGGTATTCGCGCCGAGCTTGATGAACACCGAGTCGTCGGTGTGGGCGGCGTCCGGCAGGAACGGAATGTCGGCGCGGAGCCCCGCGGTAACGGTCAGGCGAGGGATCGGCATCCAACGGTCCTGCGCGTAGAAGCCGACGCCGACCGCGGTGAAATCGGCGCCAGGCGTCGGTCCTGGGAGGCCCCGGTCGTAATGGGACGCGACACCCTTAGCGAGCGCATCGAGGGTCGCGAAGAACCACCGGCCGGCCGATACCTGAACGAGCGGATCGTGGAAATGGAGCAGCTCGCCGTGCAGGCCGAGGGTCAGCAGGTGCCCTGCCGTGCTGATCGTCAGATTCTCAGTGACCTCGAGGCCGTACTGATTCACGGCGGTCGTTGGGCACACCGAGTTGGAACCGGCGATGAGGAAGCCAGCGTCGGCGTTGACCTGAATGAGCGGGAACGGACCGTTCGGCTCGCACGTGTCGAGCAGGCGTTGATAACTCACGATGACTTCGTTCTGCGCCTGGCCCCGCAGGTTCGTGCTCCAGATCAGGCGTGTCGTGTGAGCGGTGGATCGGCTCCGGCCGGCGACGGACGAGAGCGCCGTCGTATCGAACGTGCGGCCCGCGTCGACGAAGTCACGACGGTCCCCGTGCGCGTAGTGGTGCGAGAGCTCCAAGTGTCCGTTGGCGCCCAGTTGGACCGTGATCTTCCCGAAGACGTCCTGGGCCGGCAGATGTCCCTCGGATGGCCCCGGTGTGCCCGGCGCGAGGCCAAACGAATCGGCGAGAATGTGTTGGAATTTGACGGCGCTCGACTCGCTGACCGCAGTCCGCCCAACCTGTGCCGGAAACGGTCCAGCGTCGGGCACAACGCGCTGCTGCAGATCAACATTTAGAAAGAAATGCACCCGGTCACGCACGACGGGACCGGATAGGGTGCCGCCGAACTGCCCGCTCGTGAATTCGGGATGGCTGCCGTCCCAATTACTCGCGGTCAGACTGCCGTCTTGCAGGAAAGCGAACACCGATCCGTGGACAAAGTTGGTCCCGGACTTCGTCACGGTGTTGAGCAATCCACCCGCGAAGCTGCCGAGCCGAACATCGAACGGCGCGGCGAGGACCTGAAATTCGCTGACCGTTTCCAGCGAGATCGCGTGCGGCAGCACTTCCGGAATCGCGCCGCTCGGAATCGCCCCGCCGGGCGTGCGCCCGAGATACAGGTCTGTGTTCACGCCGCCGTCAACCTGGAGGTTGTTGTAGCCCTGATTCTGACCGCCGACGGCGACGCCCCCGAATGGCCGGAGGGCGGCGAGGGGACCGAGTGCCGCGGCGACGCTCAAGTCTCGGGTCAGATTCGGCAGCCGCTCGAGCTCTGTCGCCGACACAATGTGCGCGGGTCCGGTGCGTCCGGCGTTCAACAGGGCATCGACGTTTGCGCTGATCGTCAGCGTGGGCAATTCGATGGCCATCGATTCGAGCGTGAAGTCGGCGTGGTAGCGTTGACCGAGCCCGAGAAAGACGCCGGTCTGGCCGGCCGACCTGAATCCCACCGCTCGCGCCTCGAGAACGTAAGGTCCGCCGACCCCCATGTTCTCCACGAAGTATCGCCCCGAAGCGTCGGTCACCACTTGCCAGTGTGCGCCGCTGGCCGGCAGGATAGCCGTCACGACGGCGCCGGCGATGGGCGCGCTGTCGGCTTGGAGAACGCGGCCCTGCAATGCGGCGGATGTGATCCCCTGGGCGCAGAGCGGTGGGACGAGGCTCAGCCCCAAGAGTCCGATCATCCCTTGGGCCGCAACAACATTTCGAACCGTGGGTCCCTGCGCAGCGTGGCGAAACTCGGCTCGACATGCGCATCGAGGAAGCGGACTTGGTATACGTATCCGGCGTCCAGTGCCCGCGTCAGCAGATCCACGGCGGCATCTCGCTCACCCAGCCGGGCGGCTATGCAAGCGCGCCAGTAGCTGGCCTCCCCGCGCCCGAAGGGCCGCTCGAGCGCGACCAGCAACCCGCTGACTCGAACGGCTTCAGCGCGGTCGCCGCGCTGCGCCGCCAGCGTGCCGAGCAAACCTGTGTAGCGCGCGTCGCGCGGGTGACGGCGCGCCAGCTCCGCGGCGATGGCGTGGGCGGAGTCTGCATTGCCGGCCGCATAGTGTGTCAGGGCGCGCTCGAAGCGCTGGTCTTCGTTCGCGCGTTCCGCTGCGGGTTGGCTCTCCAACCAGGCAAGGGTTCGAGCGAACGCGATACCAGCGGCCACGCTGTCGCCGTGCGCTGCGAGGTCGAGCGCCGTTTCACGCATCACCGGTGCCGGCAGTCGGATCGGGTCCGGTGGCAGCGTCTCGATCTCGTCGAGGCGCTCGATCACCTCACGCCCGCGCCCCAGCCCGGACAAGGCCAGCAGCTCCATGCGGAGCGTCGCGAGGTTTCTCGGAAAGCGTTGGCGGGCTCGGCGCGCCGCTCGCAGCTCCCGATCGTGCTCGCCGAGCAGATGGTACGCGTTCGTTAGCCAATTGTAGTAGCCGGCGCGGCCGCTGAGGGCGCCGTTGTCGGGATGCAGTCGCTCGAGAATCGTTATCGCCTCCCGCGGACGATTGAAATCGAGTGCGTCGCGGGCGAGCTGCTCCCACATCAGCTCAGAGCTGGGAAGCGCGTCGGTCAGTCGCTTGCCGAGGGCATACGCGGCGGGAAGGTCGCCGCGACAGCGGGCCATCACGCGGTCGATCTGCAGCTGCTCGAGTGGCGTGAGATTCATCCCACCCAGGCGCTTGGCGAGCACCGCGGTCGAATCGCACTGATCGAGTGCGGTTCCGCCGTATGCCCACGCAGCCCAGATCAGCGGTTGCGCGTACGTCGAGTCGAGTGCCGCCGCGCGCCTGAAATACGGCAAGGCATCAGCTGCTCTCCGACCACCGTAGAAGATCTCCACGCCGGCACTGAATGCGAGGTACGCTTCGTAGCGCGGTGGGTTACCGGCCTGTACGGGCCCGCCGAGTCGTAGGTCCACCGCCTCGGCGAGGGCAGACATGATGCGCTCACGCAGGACCTTCAGCGCCGCCCGCGGCTCGTGCGGATCCCCGAATACCGGCTCGAGCGGGTGCACCACGCTGCCGCTCCGCACGTCGGTGATCCTGGCGTTGAGCTCGATCTGACCCCTGCGCAGGTACAGAGAGCCCGACACCAGCATTCCGGAGCCGGTGGCGCGTGCCAGTTCTTCCGGGTCGGAGACAGCGATCCGATTAGCTCCCACCACGATTGCGCCGGGGTCCACAGGTTCGAGCACTTCCGTTGATGCGAGACCGCGCGTGATCCAGTCGGCGGCAAGGTTGCCGAGGGGATCGAGGGTGCTATCGCCCGTGCGGTTGGTGAACGGCACGACCAGCACGCGCTTTGGGTTGAGCGACGGCGTGGAGCGCAGAGTCACGCCCAACACCACACCTGCGATTCCCAGCACCGCAACCGCGAGGCCGAACAGTGGTCGGCGAGCGCGCGCGACCGGCATCGCCTGCGGCGACTGCCTGGGGCTTGGCTCCGGCGCGGTGGGACGGGCGGTCTTCCGCTCGCGGATACTGTTCGCGAGCGTGGCTGTCTCGGGCGCCGGATCGGCCTCCAGCTCCCCTTTGAGGCGCTGTGTGAAAGCGGCGTAAACGTCCAGCGCCCCGGCCCGGTCGCCGAGGCTGTCGAGTGTCCGGATAAGCCGGCGCAACGTCGGCTCGTCGAACGGGGCGATCCGCAGGGCCTGCCGCGTCCACTGCGCGGATTCACGAAGGTCGCCCCCTGCCTGGCGCTGCTCCGCCAGCGCCGTGGCGCTGCGCAGCGCCACGGTTCTGAGACGCGCGCGCTCGTCTTCGAGCCATTGCTCGAAACCGATTGCACCGCGAATGAAGAAGCCCTCGAGGAGTTCTCCCCGATAGAGCTCGAGCGCGTCCGCCAGCTGCCCTTGCTGGGTGGCGCGTTCGAACTCGACCACGTCGCAGCGGAGCCGCTCCACGTCGAGACCGACTTCCTCGTCGCCGCGACTCACGAGCACCCCTTCACCGAGCTCTTGCCGCAGGCCGTGCAGCGCTTGCCGCAGCGCGGCCCGGGCATGCTCCTGATCGAGCTCGGGCCAGAACAATGCGATGAGAGAATCGCGCCGGTGCAATCGGCGGGGTGTCGCGGCAGCGAGGTACGCGAGCAGCGCGACCCGTTTGGGTTGGGCCAGGATCGCCTTGAGCTCGTGCCCGTCTGCGCTGAGGAGGTTCAGCGCACCGAGAATGCGGAATTCGACCACGCGAATCTCTCACGGCACTTCGGGTAGCGCGCACCCTTCACGCTGCGCGACCGGCGTCATCCCCCCGTTACGGCGGGCGTAACAGGCCCTTCACACGGCGCCCCTACCGTTGCTCGTGACTCGCGAAGGTATCGCGCACGACGTTGACACCGCAATGGCTCGAAAAACGGAGGAACACTGTGAAAGCCACGCGCGCAACGCACCTCGCTCTCGTCGCCGTGCTCGGCGGAACGGGATCACTGACGACGGCTTGCAGGGACATCGCACAACCGGCCGCACCGGCCCCGGCGGTCAGGGCGACCGTCACGACGATCGGCGTCGATATCGATCCCGACGGTTACCGCGTGAGTGTAGACGACGGATCTGAGCGAGCGATCGGCACGAACGCAACCGTCACGATCGCGGATATCCCCGCCGGTGACCACGCAGTGCGGCTCGAGGGAGCGGCAGCGAACTGCACCGTGGACGGTAGCAACCCGCGCGCGGTGACTGTCGTCGCTGCCGGCACCGCCGACGTGGCGTTCACCGTCGCGTGCATCGCGCTCACTGGCAGCGCGGCGTTTGCGTCGGTGAGCGCGGGCTACTTCTACAGCTGTGCCGTGAACACGGACGGCGTCGCGTACTGCTGGGGAAATAATGCGTACGGACAACTCGGCGACGGCTCCACGATCGATAGACGAACGCCCGCGGTCGTCGCCGGCGGTCTCACGTTCACGCTCGTCAGCCCCGGCGTGGGTACGACGTGTGGGCTCACGACCGGGAGGCGCGCGTACTGCTGGGGTGACGGCTACGGCCCGACGCCAGTGGCCGTCGCTGGGGGGATTTCATTTGTCGCCATCACCGTCGGCAAGCAGCATGTCTGTGGCTTGACGGCTGAGGGCGGTGGGTATTGCTGGGGGGACAACTGGCTGGGCGCGCTCGGCACGGGCGACGCGGCGAGTAGCCCGACGCCGGCGCCCGTCGCCGGCGGTCTCACCTTCACGTCGCTGAGCGCCGGCTGGTACTACACCTGCGGCGTCACCACGGGCGGAGCAGCCTATTGCTGGGGTGTGGACGGGGCCCTGGGGTTTTCCGCAACCGAGGTGTGCGACTGGGATGAGCCAACCCAGGGACCTCTGAAGTGCAGCAGGCGGCCCGCAGCCGTGGAAGGCGGGCCTAGCCTCGCGCTGATCGGGACAGGCGAGGGCTTCACGTGCGGACTTACGCCCGACGGCGCTGCCTATTGCTGGGGCAGCTATCCCGAATCCGGAAGCGTCAATCCTGTGCCGGTCCCGGGCGGGCTCACGTTCGCCGGGTTCGGCGTCGCCGCGCAACGCGGCTGCGGGGTCGCGACCGGTGGTGGCGCCCAGTGTTGGGGTTGGATTCCCGTTGCTCCCTATCAAGGTGAGTTCAGCGCTCGGCCCACCGCAGTGCCCGGTGGGCTCAGCTTCGCGGCCGTCAGCGTGGGGTGGTACCACACCTGTGGAGTCACTCCCAACGGCACAGCGTACTGCTGGGGCGCCAATGCGAACGGCGAGCTCGGGAACGGCTCGCAGACGTCCAGCATCATCCCCGTGAAGGTGACGGGGCAACCGTAGGAGGGGACCATGTTACGCATCGCACGCTTCACCCTCGTTGTCGCCTCGATCGCGCTTGCGTTCGCGGGCTGCCGAGATGCCGCCAGGTCGCTGACCGCCCCGTCGAGCGATCGCTTGGCGATGTCACGGGCGCTGGACCAATCCGCTCCGCTCGTGCCGCGCATCATCGCGCCTCGCACGACAGATCCGGACATCGACTACGTCCCCGTGCTCAATCCCCAGGTCAACCACCACTACGTCTGGCTCGATCCTTCCCAGAAGCCTCGCCCCAAGCTGCTCGTGTTTATGCCTGGCGCCGGCGGCACCGCTCGACCGGCGAGCTTCCTGCTCGTGCAGGAGGAGGCGGCCCGGCTCGGCTACCGCGTTATCGGCCTGATGTATCAGAACGACGCGGAGGTCGTCGTCAAATGCGGCGGCAGCGCCAACACGGTCGGACATAGCCTCGATCCCGACTGCTCGAGCAACATGCGGCTGGAGATCTTGGACGGCATCGATCACTCGAGCGCCGTAACCGTGACGCGAGCTAACAGCATCGAGAACCGGTTGGCGAAACTGCTCGCGTACCTCGGCGACCAATTCCCGGACGAAGGATGGTCGCGGTTTTTGGAAGATGACGGAACGCCGAGGTGGTCGCAGATCGCGTTTAGCGGCCAGTCCCAAGGGTCCGGGCAGGCGGCGTTGATCGGGACGCTCCATCACGTCGATCGCGTCGTCATGTTCTCCGGACCACCCGACGCGCGCGTGCCCGAGGAGGTCGACCCGTGGATCTCCATTGGGGCGACGCCCGCGGCGAAATACTTCGCGCTCTTCCACGACCGCGATCATCTCGTCGTCGGCATCCGCGCGAATCTCACGGCCCTCATAGGGCAGTTCGGGGATCCGGTCATCGCGGAGTTGAATGACCCGCCGTACGGTGGGACGCACATCGTGTACACCGACCTCCGGCCTACGTTGGGATACGACGCTCCCAACGCGCCGCACCAGAGCACGGCTCGGGACAACAACACGCCAGTCGATGCGAACGGCACGCCATTGTTGCGCGACGCCTGGCGCTACCTGCTCGGCGACGAGCCGCGTGGAGGAAGCGAGATGACGGTTACGCTTCTGACTCCGTAACTAACCGTTCTGCGATGATGGTGATCCGGTGTCCTAGCGCGCGTAGGCGCCGGATCTCCATCAATCGAGAGTCATCGACGTCGTTGCAAGTTGCCGGGTCATGATTGTGACGATACGTTACTCCTCGTCGAGCCCGCCGGCCCCTGATGCCGAGTCGACGCCCCTCCAGGACGCCCCTCCGACACCGAGACCGTAACCGCGCGCCGCGCGGGCTTCCCACCTACGGGGGAGGCTATGACCATCACACGCCGCCATCTCGCTGCATTGACGGTGCTAGGACTGCTGGTCGCCTGCAGGCCGAATTCCGACCAGGTCGTATATCAGCTTCAGGCCGACCGCTTCGCAGGCTCCGAATGGTCCGAGCCGGTGAATCTCGGTCCCGTGGTGAACTCGAACGCCCTCGACGCCAACGCCGGCCTCTCGTCCGACGCGCATACGCTCTTCTTCGTCTCGACACGCACCGGCGGTCTCGGCAACCTCGATATCTGGATGTCGCGTCGCCGCTGTCTGGCGTGCGATTGGGAAGTCCCGGTGAATCTCGGTGCGCCGATCAACAGCGACGCGATCGACGCCGCACCGACGATGTCTGAAGACGGCCGCCTCCTGTTCTTCTATAGTGCGCGCGCTGGTGGTTTCGGCCTCGGCGACGTTTACGTCTCCCATCGCGTGAGCACCGGCGCGGACGGGGACGTCTGGGGCCCTCCGGTGAACCTCGGACCGGATGTGAATACGGCGGCCAACGAGCAGGGCACGTTTTACGTGCATGAGCCGGGAGAGCCGAACGCCTTCGTGTACTTCAATCGACCGACCGCCGGCGGCAGCGTCGACGTCTATCGAGTCGCGGTGTCGAATGACGGCGACGCGCTCGGCCCTGCGGTCCTCGTCCCGGAGTTGAGCGACCCGACCACGTTCGACCAAAAAGTGGCGGTGAGCGCGGACGGTCACGAGCT
>Ga0209056_10000410_pt1 | contig 47479 bp, 43 predicted proteins | sample GraSoiAngelo_114_FD_185876 | JGI IMG/M metagenome (GOLD analysis project Ga0209056, IMG submission 185876) | Grasslands soil microbial communities from the Angelo Coastal Reserve, California, USA - 14_0903_13_40cm (SPAdes) (version 2) | ecosystem: Environmental > Terrestrial > Soil > Grasslands...
CTCCCGGGAGATCCGCGTCAGCACATCGCGCAGGCGGTCGTTCTTGAGGAGCCCGACCACGAGATAGCCGCTGCGCACCTGCGATTCGCCGAACAGGAGGGTGGCGTACATCCAGGCCTCCTTGACGGTGTAAGGCAGATGCTCGGCGAAGTCCTCGATGGTCGATGCGCCGCGCGGCAGCTTCTCCAGCATGGTCTGTAGATCGCGCACGAGCCGGGCGCTGTCGACGTCGAAGTGACGCAGGATACGGTGCAGGTCCGAGTCCGGAAGGTTGACGATCTGAAAGAGCCAGTGCACGAGCTCGACGTGCGGATTCCCCCGCAGCTTGCAGAAGGTGACGGCGCCCTCGGCCGTCTTGAACATGAGCGGATTGAGCTTGCCGAACAGCGTCGCACGGCTGATCTCCGCCATTGGTCTCCCTCTCTTACTCTTATGCTGCCGCCAGAGTCGTCTGGCGCGGCTGCGGGCGCTCCGCCGCCAAAGTCAGGTCGGCGGCGTCCGTGGCCGCTCGCCTGGCACCCAGCCACGTCGTCCACCCGAGCTGGCCCTCACGGCCCAGACGGATGCCCGGCACCTCGTCGCGCGCCAGGACGAGCTGGACGTCCCAGTCGAACTCGAACCCGAAGTAGTTTCGCACCCAGTGCCTGAGCCGCTCGAGGCTCCGGCCGCCCGGCAGGAAGTCGCCGAAGCGATCGAGGTCCATGGGACCCATCACGGCCCGGAATCGGCTCTGGACGTCGCGCACGCGCTCGCCGATCACCGTGCCCTGGCCGAGCATACCGCTCAGCCGCACCTCGCGACCCAGGACGGTTCGCTGATCCCGGGGCAGCTCCAGCCAGCCCAGCACGAACTGGTCCACACGCGCGGGAAGCCGGAAGAAACCCTCCAGGATCGAGGCGAGGCCCTCGGCATTCTTGGGATTGCGCGCCAGGTGCCCGACGAAGAACCGCTTGGCGTGATCGGGCACGGCGTCGCGATTGCGCGAGGCGGGCAAGCCGTGTCCGGCCAGCGATCCCACGTACACGCTGAACCGATCCTCCTCGGGCCGGTCCTGCTGAACCGTCGGGCGCGCCTCGGCCCACGCGCGGTAGAAAAAGAGTCCGAGCCGGTGGTGGAAGAGGTCGAGGAAGCGCGCCAGGGTGGGGTCGGCATTGTGCATCAGCCGCTCCCTGGCGTACTCCGTGAGGTGCAGCGGCAGCGGCCCGTTGGGGCCGAGGAGGCCGAAGAACCGCTGCTCGAGCCTGGGGGGTCGTTCTCCGTTCACCTCGCACGCCGAAAGCGTCGATGGCGCGAACGCGACGGAGGCCTCCTGCGATATGCGGACCGGCTCGTCTCCCGGACGCAGGGCTCGGCCCAGTCGCGGCCGGTCCGCGAACAGACCTTCGATGCGGCGCAGGGCCTGGAAGAAGTCGAACGACCAGGGCGCCCGCGCGAGCGCCGCGAACAGAGCTACACGAGCTGTCGCGCGGCCATTCGTGGCGGCCACCGCTTGATTTCCCCCCGTCTCTCGGACACGACTACGAGCTCCGTGAACGTGTTCATGGACGCGAGCCGCGCGAAGACCTGCTCGAGCACCGCCCCCAGGAGGAAAGCGCTCGCCCCGGCGAACGGAGTCTCATCGACGGTCAGGCGGATCTCCAGCCCGCGCCCGAAGACGATGGGGCCGGGCACCGGCAGCCGACGGGTGCGCGGCGTGACGGCCACGCGGCGCACGCCCTGCGTCTGTCGGCGCGAGACCGCGTCCGGCATGTCGGCATCGACCAGATCCGCGTAGAGCTCCAGGAACTCGCGGAGCGCCGTCGCGCCCTGATCCTCGTTGAGATCCGCGACGGTCAGGTAGTTGAGCGAGAGATGGCTCGTGAGCCGCCACGGGATCTCGCCATCGAGGACCGCCGGTCGAGGTCGACTCGGCCCGCGCAGGCACCGGACGCCCTCGACGGGCGCGGAGATCGCCAGGCTGAAGTCGCGGTCGCTGCCCACGGGCATCAGCAGCGGCAGGTCGCGGTTGCTGACGAGCACGTCGACCGCAAGCTGCCGGAGCGCTCCGGAATACGGCGCCTCACGCGGATCGACCAGCGACAGCGACACCTCGCTGCCCATGTAGCTGGTCCGAGCGCCGTCGCGGCGCTGCTTCTCCGAATAGGCCCGCGGCTCGCGCCGGATCGTGAAGTACCCGTGTGCCGGCAGCGCGCCGTCGGCGTCGACCGAGGTGTAGAACGGGCGAAACTCTTGCTCGGCCTCGAGGCCCTCGTTGTAACCGACGACCCGCTCGACGCTGTACACCTCGAAATCCATCGGCTTCGTGCGGTCGACCACCACGTGGTGCTCCGCCTGCTGGTCGGTGACGTGGATGCGGTCACCGCGCCGCGAAAAGAGGTTGATGGCCGGCGTGCAGTGGAGCGCGAAGCCACCCTTGTCGACCATCGTTCCCAGCGTCGCATCTCCCCGCGCGAGCGGGATCGTCAGCTCGATCTCGTCCCCGGTGTGGCGCGCCAGCGCCTTCCGGAGTCCGGCCAGCTCCACGAACCGGAAGCGCTCGGGGAACGCGAAGTACTCGTGCAGCAGCCGGTAGCCGCTGAACGACCGGGTCGTGTAGGGAATCAGCGCCTCATCCCTGGCGAATCCCGCCGGCTGGATCGCCTCACGCCCCAGCCACTCGAACCACGGCAAGGGGCGGGCCGGCGGTCCGACGAACACGCCGAGGCCGCTGCCGACGATGAGCTCGTAGAGCTTCAGGGCCACCTCGTCACTGCCGGCGAGGAACAGGTTCAGGCGATCCATGGCGATCTGCTGGAAGGTGTGAGGCGCGGCCGCGCGGAGCCGAAGGCGCAACACGGCCTGCACCGGCTCGACGAGCCCGAGCGTGTTGAGCGGAAGGTCCGGCGCGAACGGCGCGTATCGGGCCTCGGTGATCTCGATGGGCCACAGCGTCACGTCGTGGGCGGTGCGGAACTGGCAGGCCGTCACCTCGCCGCGGGGAATCTGGCCGCGCAGCAGCGTGCCCCGGGGGACCACGAAGCCGCCGGCGAGAGATCCCTCGGTCATGGCGGGGGCGAACTGGACGATCGCCATGGCCGGCGTCGGGGTCAGATAGTGCGGATACACGACCTCCAGGAGGTGCTGCGTGAAGCGCGGGAACTCGGCGTCCAGCTTGAGGCGGACGCGGGCGGCGAGGAAGCTGAACCCCTCGAGCAACCGCTCGACGTAGGGATCCGCGACTTCGGTCGGGTCGAGCGCCAGTCGCGCGGCGATCTTGGGAAACGCGGCGGCGAACTCGGTCCCCATCTCCCGCATGTACTGCAGCTCCTGGCTGTAGTAGCGCAGCATGCGGGCGTCCATCAGCGCCCCTCGGCGATGCGAATCTCGCCGCTCTCGAGATCCATGTCGGTCTTGAGCAGCAGATCGAGCGGGTACGGCTGCGCCCAGAGCTCGCCCGTGATCTCGAAAGAGATGACGTTGTGGTGCCCCATCGGATCCTCCGCCGCAATGCCCCGCACCGTCAGCGAGCCCGGGAGGATCCGCGGCTCGAACCGCAGGATGGCTTCCTTGAGAATCCGCTCCACCTCGTGGAGGTCCAGGCTCGCGACAGGACTACCGGCCAGGGGCGTCAGGCCATAATTCAGCGTCGATTGAGCGGCGAGCGGGTGGTCGGTCAGGTCGAGCGTGCTGGCGAGGTTCGTCGAGTTGAAGAGCCACGACAGGTCCCGCAGCACGGACGCTCTGAGCTGAGTGCGGCTGAGGACGCGCTCGTCCCGGCCCTCGACCTTGCGCCCTGGGTCGTGGTCGGTCAGGCGGTCGAGTAGGGCGGGCTGCAGCGCATCCCGCGCGCCGACCTCGACCATCTCACGCCTCCGCTCCTCCGAGTTCGATGCGCCGCACGCTCAAGAGGGCATGCTCGCCCTCGGCAGTGGCGAACATCCGCTGACCGCGGCCGTGGAACGTGTCCGGCGCCACCTCATCCCACTCGGTCTTCCGGCTGAGCCGGATCAGTCCGTCCCCGTCAGCCTCCGACCCGGGGTACCGGGCGGGAATCAGCGCCGTGGCTTCGCCGCCGTTGGCGAGGCCGAGCTTCGCGGGCATCCACAGGACGTCGCGCAGATCCGCAGGCGCCTCGAGCGTGACGGAGCGTAGGCGCTCGAACGGCACCCAGTAATAGCGACCGTCGACAATCGCCTCGCACACGGGCCCCAATCGCGAGTCGCCGTCGGCAATCCATTCGAAGGCCTGACCATCGATCGTGCCCGGCACCGCGTTCGCCTTCTCCAGGGCCTCCGACCGGAGCGCAGTCGCTTCGGCGGCACGCCCCTGCGCGGCCACCGACAGGGCCTGGAACAGCAGCGCGACCCACGGCAGTGGCTCGCCGAGAACAAGGGGTGTCCGGGCGCCGGCGAATACCTCACGGCGAAGCAGCTCGCAGGTGATGGCCGCGCCATAGACGTGAACGAGGGGCAGCGAGCCCACGCTCAGCTCGCCCAGCACCTTGAGCTGAGCGCGGGCCCGATCCCAGTCCCCGAGCACACACAGAAGCTGGAACAGGAACACTCGATACTCTGCGTTGTCGGGTGCCTTGCGAACCTGATCCTGCAGCTCGGTCAAGGCCTGCTCGACGCGCCCCTCACGCAGACTCTGCTCTGCAAGCATTCGAACTCGCCTGGGCCTGCCTAGATCTTCACGTTCTTGTTGACGTCCCAGCCCATCTTCGGCGTGGACTTGGAGCCGCCCTTCGCGTCCTGCTCGGCGTAGTCGACCTTGACCCGGGCAAAGTTCAGGCTCACCTGCTCCATCAGACGGTCCTCGCCGCCCGACCCGCCGGGATTGACCGAGCTGACGATGACGTCCTCCATGGTGACGATCAGGTACTCGAGCGGGTTCTCACCCGCCTTGCGCACCACCAGCTTCGCGTCCTTCAGATGCTTACCGTTGCAGCAGGACAGGTACAGGTCCGGCGACGACTTGTCGATGTACTTCGTGAACGACAGGTCGTTCACATTGACCTTGCCCGCTCCGGCACCGCTCCCCATGTGAGCCGAGCCCGACTGCGACAGGCCCCAGCTCCACGAGAGGACGTCGATCTCCTCTTTGTGCTTGTCGTCGCCAGACTCACCCTTGATGCCGTCAAGCTTCATGAACATGTCTACGGCCATGGATCCTCTCCTCTTTCCCGCCTTACGTGCTCGGCTCGAACTCCTGGTTAGCCCGGATCAGCGTGTCACTTCCCGCCCTTGGCCGACGGCAGCTTCGACACCAGCCGCAGCGACACCGTCAGGCCTTCCAACTGATAGTGAGGCCGTAGAAAGAACTTCGCGCTGTAATACCCTGGATTGCCTTCCACTTCTTCGACAGTCACCTCGGCCGCGGCCAGCGGGTATTTGGCCTTGGTCTCCTCGCCCGCCGACGCGGGATTGCTGAGGACGTACTGCGAGATCCACTTGTTGAGCCACGCCTCCATCTCGTTGCGTTCCTTGAACGAGCCGATCTTGTCGCGCACGATGCACTTGAGGTAGTGCGCGAACCGGCAGGCCGCGAAGAGATACGGCAGCCGGGCCGAGAGGTTCGCGTTGGCGGTTGCGTCCGGATCGGTGTACTCGAACGGCTTCTGCAGCGACTGGGCGCCGATGAACGCGGCGAGGTCGGTGTTTTTCCGGTGCAGCAAGGGCATGAAACCGTTCTTGGCCAGCTCGGCCTCGCGGCGATCGCTGATGGCGATCTCGGTCGGGCACTTCATGTCCACCCCGCCGTCGTCGGTCGGGAACGTGTGGACGGGCAGGCCTTCCACCGCGCCGCCCGACTCCACGCCGCGGATGCGCGAGCACCAGCCGTACATCTTGAACGACCGCGTGATGTTCACGCCCATCGCGTAGGCCGAGTTCACCCACGTGAACTTCTCGTGACGGGCGCCCTCGGTGTCCTCGCGAAAGTCGAACTCTTCCACCGGGTTGGCCTTGCCGTACGGGTACCGGCCGAGGAACCTCGGCATGGCGAGACCGACGTATCGCGAGTCTTCCGACTCGCGGAGCGACCGCCACGGCGCGTACTCCGGCGTCCCGAAGATCTTGGTGAGATCCCGCGGGTTGGCCAGCTCCTGCCAGCTCTCCATTTGCATGACCGAGGGCGAGACGCCCGCGATGAACGGGCAGTGGGCCGACGCCGCCACCTGCGCCATCTGGCTGACCAGCTCCGCGTCCGGCGGCGTGTGATCGAAGTAGTAATCGCCGACCAGGCAGGCGAAGGGCTCGCCGCCGAACTGCCCGTACTCCGCTTCGTAGATCTTCTTGAAGACCGGGCTCTGGTCCCAGGCGACTCCCTTGTAGCGCTTGAGGGTCCGCCCGAGGTCCGCCTTCGAGATGTTCATGACGCGAATCTTCAGCATCTCGTCGGTCTCGGTGTTGTTGACCAGGTAGCTGAGCCCACGCCAGGCGCTCTCGACTTCCTGGAAGGCCTTGTGGTGCATGATCAGATTGACCTGTTCGCTGAGCTTCAGGTCCAGCGCGGCGATGATCGCCTCGATCGTTCCGACCGCGTCCGCCGAGATCAGCGTCGTCTGCGAGAGCGCCTGTTCCGCAAGCGTGCGCACCGCCGACTCCACCGCTTCCTTGGCGGCGTCGGACCGCGGCTTGAACTCTTTGTTGAGAAGTTGCTGAAGCTCAGAAGGCTCGAATGCTCCGCCCTGGCCCTCGGTCTGTTGCTGTGTCGCCATAGCGTGTCCTCGTCAATAAAGGGTTAGGACTTGGGCTGCGCGTCCGTCTCGGCCTCGACGGGCTTCGGGGCAGAGGCCACAGCCTTGAGGAGCGTCGGATCCTGGAGAAGCTGCCGGATCAGCTGCTCGGCGCCGCTCTTGCCGTCCATGTACGTGACCAGGCTCGCCAGCTGCTGGCGCGCCTCGAGCAGCTTGCTCAGCGCGTCGACCTTACGGGCGACGGCGGCGGGTGAAAAGTCGTCCATGCTCTCGAAGGTGACATCGACCATCAGGTTGCCGTCGCCGGTGAGGGTGTTCGGCACCTGGAAGGCGACCCGCGGCTTCATCGCCTTGAGCCGCTGGTCGAAGTTGTCGATGTCGATCTCGAGGAACTTCCGATCGGCGACATCGGGCAACGGTTCCGTCGGATTGCCGGAGAGATTCGCCATCACCCCCATGATGAAGGGAAGCTGGATCTTCTTCTCCGCACCATAGAGCTCCACGTCGTACTCGATCTGGACGCGGGGCGCGCGGTTCCGTGCAATGAACTTCTGGCTACTGGCTCGCGGCATGTCGCACCTCCTTACGTTTTCTCGAACTCGCCGGCCAACTTTTCGAGCTGGCCGAGGCTGTCGGGCATGAGGTCCTTCACGATCTCCACGAAGTTCATCTGGATCAGCCGCTGCGCGCGTCGGATGAACAGCGGCGCCGGATTGCTGGGCTCGTGTCGCTCCATGTATCGGCAGACCAGCTCGAGCATCTGCATCGCGTCTTCACGCGTGCGGATCTCGCCACCGGCCCCGGGGCGCTGCCCGGTCGCGGACTCGCCCTCGGCGCCCTCACCCACGGCCGTCCCGGTGCCGAGCGCCACGTCACACACTTCGAGCAACGCGTCGAGAGGCTGCACCAGGGGCCCGAGGTCGATCGCTCGGGACGCGCCGACGCGATCGGCCATCAGCGTCTGGATCGCGGACGCGTGATCGTGAGCCTCGCGCAGCGCGGATGGCACCGAGCGATCGCTGGAGAAGGCGGCGGCGATCTGGGCGTGGAGCTGGGCCAGGGGTTTGCCCGGACCCGCAGTCCGCGACGGAGCGAGCCGCCCGAGCGCTATCTCCACGTCGCGCGCGCGGAGCTGGCCCTGCTCGCGCGAATTCACGAGGTAGCTGTCGCGCAGGTCCTTGATGCTCGCATCAGGATCGACGAGCGGGGCCAGCGCGTTCAGGCGTTCGGTGGGATCGTTGTCGTGGTCGGCCTCGAGCACGGGATGGATCCCGTCCCAATAACGCTCGAGCAAAGCTTGGATCAGGCCGAGACCGGTGGCGAGTCCGGGGATGCCCTCCGTGCACGTGAGCGCCCGGGTCAGGTGGACTGCGACGCGAAGGTCCTTGCTGCGGAGCAGCGTCGCCTGCGCCAGGTCGATGACTTTCGACCAGTTCGGGTCTTCGGCCGGCTTGACGGCGTCACCGGAGCGCTGCTCCGGTTTCCCGCGGGCCGCTTCCTCGAGCTGGAAGAACGACAGATCGTGCTCAAGATTCGGACCACACGGAGGAGATTCTCTGGTTTCCGACAGCACCGCTCCGACGTCCAGCATCACCGCTCCCAGACGAATGCGCTCAACAGCACTCTCTCTCGACCAGTTTCGCCGCCGATATCAGCCGCGCGCCAATGTCAATGCAGATCCTTGGCCAAACGCCCTCGTCGCCCTGTTCGACGACGACGCAGATGTAGCGAAATGGGTCGACCCTATGCCTTCCGCCCGGATCTGTCAATCACCAAATGTACTTCGACTTCACCACGAGCCACCTAAAGGACCGCCGCGGAGCCACGCGCCGATCCATAGGCGGCGCCCCGTGTTCCCCATCTCATCCAATCCTATGAAGAAAAGTCCCTGCGCGTCGTCGACAGGCCGAAGGCGAGGCTTGGCAGGTCCGCGCCCGCGCTCCGTCGGACAACGCGTTTCCGGAACGAAACCCGTCGCGCGGCTGATCGTCACGCTTCCTGCGACTCGTCAACCGCACGGAGCGCCGGTGATCGATTCAGTGGTCAAGATCAGGCGATTCACCCGCAGCCAACTCGGGCGCTATGCCCTGCGACCTCGAGGCCGCGCCGGTGAGCGGCCAGACATCTGAGCGTGGTGGCGCTGGCCGTCGTGCTTTGGTGGGGACGCGGTCCAAGAGCTGGGGAGAGCACTTTCGCCACCCCTAGTGCCCGGCGCCCGCGACCGAGACGCCCGTGAAGGTCGCGAGGCGCTTGGCGAGGGGGGTGTTGCGGCTCCGGCCCACTCTCAGCTGCCCGTCGATGATGACGCCGGAGATCCCGGGAATGTCCCCCCGGGCGATCGCCGTCAGCGCATCGCTCGCGAGCGACGCTGACGGCGCGTCGCAGACGACCAGATCGGCCGGCGCGCCGACCGCGATCGTCCCCGTGCCCGCCGCGAGACGGAACGCGCGCGCGTTGCTTCCCGTCGCGAGCGCGATGACCATCTCGGGCGGGAGATCGCCGAGCGACGCCAGCTCGCACACGCTCTTCATGACGCCCATGGGCATGACGCCGGTGCCGGTGGGCGTGTCGCTGGCGACGCACACGCGCGCCAGCGCGCCGGCCTCGCGCGCCCGCTTCACGATGTAGAGGGCCGAGCGGAGGTTGCCGGCCTGGACGACCTGCAGCGCCATTTCCGTTTCGCGGATGATCCGGTCGATCCCTGCCTCGTCGAGCGACGTCGTGCCCCCATTCACGTGGCCGCAGACATCGGGGCGCAGGTGCAGCAGGACGTCGTGGCTGATCGGGCTCGAGCCCGGGATGGACGTGCCGCCGCTGTGGGACATGACACAGAGCCCGTGCTGCTGGGCGCGGCGCACCTCCGGCTCGCCATCCCTCGGCTGCGCGTAGCCGCCGAAGCCGTACTTGGCGTGGCGGACTCCGTGCTTCGCCATCTCGGCGAAGTCCTCGTCGGTCAGCCCGGGCTCGAGCACCACCGAGCCCGCGTTGACCTTCATGCCGTTCGGGTGGAAGTGCTCGAAGCACTTCGCGGCGGCGATCGCCAGCGCCTTGGCGGCCACCGGGTCGTGGGGCCGGCCCGGCGCGTGCACGCCCTCACCCGCCGACACCACGGACGTGATGCCGCCGTGCACGTAGGAGTCGAGGAAGTCCACCGTCTTCTGCCGCGGGGTGTAGTCGCCGAGCACCACGTGACAGTGCGAGTCGATGAGGCCCGGGATGACCGTCGTGCCCAGGCAGTCGACGACGACGTCGGCGGCACGAGCGCCGATCCGGGACGCGGCGCCGATGGCGCCAATACGTCCGTTCTCGACGAGGATCGCCTCCGCCTCAGCGCGTGGCGCCGCCAGGATCCCGGTCGCCAGCACCCCTATGTTGACCAGACCCAGCGTCGCCACTAGTGCCCCGTCCTCGCAATCACTTCGCGTCCCCGCGACAGGCCGCCGGCCGCGCCTGTCGGCCTGCCGCGCCGCGCTCGTCACGATGACGCGGACGCAAGCCTAGTACTCCCCGAGGCAGCGGTCGACCATGGCTTTGGCTGCGTCCCAGTCGTAGGACTTGAACATTCGCCGGTTCACGACAGGCTGCGAGGCCGAGTAGAACATCTCGTACTGGAGCTGGCGACCGCCGAACTCGGTGCCGACGAAATCCCAGATCAGCTTCACGAGCTTGATGCGCTCGCGCGCGCCGGCGGCGGCCGACCGGTAGTACCGCTCGGTGTCGGCGCGGGTCTCCGCGCTCGTGAACGCGCCTTCCGAGGAGGGCACCATCTGGAACGCGCCGCCCGCCAGCTCGCGGAGCGTGCGCATCATGTCCACGATGAGCCTGCGCTGGAGCCCCATGCCCGCGTAGACGTACTGCGGGTGCGGCCGCGCCACGTCCCGGGTGATGACGGGATCACGCTCGGCGGCCTTCACCAGCGCGTCGAACGCGGCGCAGAGCGAGGCGATGTCGCCGCCGAGCGTCGCCTGGACCGCCGCGTCGCCTTCGGCGGTCTGGATCTCGGCGAGCCGCATCGCGAGGCCGGCCATGAGCTCGAGCTTCACGCCGAACCGGACCAGGGCCTGGAAGTTCGCCGTCGTGTGCGAGGGGGAGTCGTGGAACTGGGCATTGACCAGGTCCACGTTCCGGTAGATGAAGACCTGCTCCCACGGCACGAACACGTCGTGGAAGACGACGGTGGTGTCGACCTCGTCGAAGCGGGACGAGAGCGGATAGTCGAAGACGCTCGTCGCCATCGAGGCGAACGGGCGCCGGGGATACAGCCGGAGCCCTTCCGCGTTCATGGGCATGACGAGGGAGATCGCGTAGTCCTCATCGCCGGGGACCAGCGGCGTGATGTAGGAGACGAAGAGCCAGTCGGCCATCGTCGCCGACGTGGCGATGGCGTGGGCCCCGCGCACGACGATGCCCCCCGCGGTCTCCCGGACGACGCCCGGGTGCAGGAACGGCTCAGGGTGGCGATGGGCGGGCTGCGAGCGGTCCACTTGCGGCGGCACGATCGCGTAGGTCACGTAGAGGTCCTCGTCGCGCGCGCGCTCGTAGAAGCGCACGACGTTGTCGCCGAAGCTTGCACCCCCGCGGTCGAAGAGGTGTCGCCAGGCGGAGAAGGCCGTGAGCACGCACGCGACGTGGTCGGGCGTCCGCCCCATGAGGCCGAACGACGGCTCGGCCCAGAACCGGTGGACTCGCCGCCGCAAGCCGAGGTCCTCCGCCGAGCGCGGGACGAGCCACATGTTGCTGTGGCGCGCTCCCGTCGCCGGGTCGGCGAAGGTCAGTGCCGGCTCGCCCGCCGCGGCTTTCGCGCGGTCGTAGGTCTCGGCGATGCGCCGGATCGGCTCGACGAACGCCGGGTGCTTGGTGACGTCGTCGACGCGCTCGCCGTCGAGATACACGGCCCGCCCGTCCCGGAGACTCGCGACATACGCGTCGCCGCCACGCATGAGCGCGCCAACCTTGCCACAGGCGGCGAATAATGACAAACCCCGGGCGGCGATGATAATGTCCGGCCCCGTGAGGCGCCCGCCCCTCGCCGTCGTCCTCGTCGCCATCTCGCTGCTCGCGCTCGGAGAGACCGCCGGCGCCGCGATGTCCCGGCTCAAGCCCGAGATCCAGCGCTACGCTGCCACGCGCGTCGCCGCGAACGCCGCGGCGCACGGCTTCTCGGGCTCGGCCGAGTACGACGACGAGGTGCGGGAGCGTGCGATCTTCACCGCCGAGGCCGGGCTCTCCTTCTTCCACCTCCACGCGGAGGGAGTCGGGCTGGTCCTCTTCTTCACGAGCACGCTGGTGGCGTCCGCCGTGCCGTGGCGACGTGCGCGGGCCGCGCTCTACCTTCTCCTGACGCTCGGCGGGCTCTTCCCCCTGGGCTATCTCGTGTACGGCGCCGCCGTGCTGGAGCTCGGGCGCGACGCCGGAATCGACCTCGCCGAGCGCTGGATCCTCACACCACTCGGCATCTCGGCGATCGCCGGCCTCGTCGGCCTGCTGCTCGTCGCGGCGCGCCGGCGCGCATGACCGTGGTCGTCGAAGCCCCCGCCTGGCGCCTGCCACCGCGGTGGGTCCTGCTGGTTGCCGTGCTCTCGATTGCGTGCGCCGAGGTGGGGGGCGCCTCGATGGCGCGCTTCAAGGTGGAGCTGGCGCGCTGGGCCCGCGGCGCGATGCTGGCCCGGCCCGCGGTCCACGGCCTCGTCGGCGTCCGCGACGTGGACGAGCGGATCCTCGACGAGGCGCTCGTGAAGTTCGACGCGGGGCTCCGCCTCTTCCACATGCACGCCGAGGGCATGGGGCTGGTGATCATCGCGGGCGCGACGGTCGCGGCGACCCTCGCGCGGCCCGGGACGGCCCGCCGCTCGATCATCGCCCTTCTCACGACGGGCGGCGCGGGCTATCCTGTCGGCTACCTCGTATGGAGCGCCTTGATTCCCTCGTACGGGATGGACAGCGCCAAGACGATCGCCGAGTGGCTCGTCTGGATCCCATTCGGCTCCGCCGCCATCGTGGCGCTCTGGTGGCTCGCCGCCCTGATCGCGCTACGGATGATCCGGCCATGACGCGCATGATCGGGCGTGCCGGCACCACAAGCACCTTTCTCGGGCCACCCGCGGTCAGCGCCGGCCTCATGGCCCTCGCTACAACAATCCTCGCTACAACAATTCTCACCGTGCTCACGGCCCTCGCGACAACAATCCTCGCCACAACCCTCGCCACAGCAATAATCACCCCGGCGGCAGCCCACCACGTCGGCGCCTACGTGCCGAAGGACAACGCCGTCACCACCAACTTCAAGCACGTCAAGTTCGCCGTCCAGGCGAAGAAGTTCGACGTGGCGCTGCAGCTGTTCGAGACGGGCGCCCTCCGGGCCGAGATGCGCGCCCGCGCGTCGACCCCGCCGGCGGGACTCGAGGAGGCGACCCGCGCCGCGCTCAGGGCGAACGACGGCGTGGAGGTGGAGCGGCAGCTCATGATCTTCTTCGCCGCGCTGGCGCGCGACCTGGCCCTCGAGGCCGACCGTCAGCTCGCCGAGCCCGGCGGCACGCCCGAGCGCCGCGCCGCGACCGGCCGCAAGTTCCTCGAGGCGATCTGGCGCTACTACAACCTCGTGGACTTTGCCATCGCGATGCGCGACAACAAGACGTCGGTCGCGGTGCGCCTGGCGTTCGACGAGGCGGAGACCTACGCGAAACCGGTGACCGCCGCGGCGGCGCCCGTCGACCCGACCAAGATCCGCCAGCCGCTCCAGCGAATCGCACAGGCTCTCTCGGCCCTGATCGAAACGTCGTCAACGCCAGCAAGGAGGGATTCATGAAGCGTGTGACATGGGGATTCACGGTGCTGATCGCGATCGCCACCTTCGTCTGGGTCACGGCGCCCGCCGTCTCGCAGCCGAAGGTGGTCAAGATCGGCGACCTCGGCTCCAAGGTCGGTGTCTTCGAGGGCTACGGGAAGTACCAGACGTGGGGCATCCAGATGGCGGTCGAGGAGCTGAACGCCAAGGGCGGCGTCCTCGGCCACAAGCTCGAAGTCATCTCCGAGGACGACGAGACCAAGCCCGCCCCGGCGGTGCGCAAGGCCGAGAAGCTCATCCTCCAGGACGACGTGAAGCTGCTGGTCGGCGCCGTCTCCAGCGGCGCGACGCTGGCGGTGATGGACGTCACCAAGAAGCACAAGACGATCCACTGGAACTCGGTCTCGTGCGCCGAGTTCATGCGGACCACGAAGTTCCACAAGTACTACTTCTCGAACCAGCCCGACTCCCGGATGCAGGCGAACGGGCTCGCCAAGTACATCGTCGACAAGATGGGCAAGAAGGTCTACATCTTCTATACCGATTACGCGATGGGGCAGTCGGACGGGCGCCAGTTCAAGACCGCGCTCGAGAAGCTCGGCGGCGAGGTCGTCGGTGTCGCCGGCGCGCCGCTGGACACGAAGGACTTCAGCCCCTGGTTCGGCGCCATCAACCAGTCGAACCCCGACGTGCTCTTCGTGGCGTTCGCCGGGACCGACTCGCTCCGGCTGATGACCCAGCTCCACTCATTCGGGATGACCAAGAAGTACAAGATGGCGGGCATCGACTGCTTCCTCCTGCAACAGGATCTGCCGTCGATCGCCGAGCCGATGGAAGGGTTCGTCCAGCTGAATCACTTCTCGCCGTACAACCCCGACGCGAACATGCAGGCCTACAACGCGCGATTCAAGAAGAAGTTCGGCACCGACGCCAACATCGCCGCCGGCTCCTACGACGCCGTCCTGTTCTGGGCGGCGGCGGTCGAGAAGGCGAAGTCGTTCGACTCCGACAAGGTCGCCGAGGCTCACGAAGGGATGTGCGTGGACAACACGCACATCGGCCGGCAGTGCATCCGGAAGGACGACCACCAGGTCATCATGGACATGCACCTCTATCAGGTGAAGGGTGGCAAGAACCTTCCGATCGCGCGCATCGCCGGCAACGACTCGATCGGCGAGGCGATGGTGGGCAAGGACCCCGTCGAGGGGTTCACGTGGGAGATCAAGAAGAAGTAAATAGGCTCTTTGGACTACGTCGTCGCGGTCCTGCTCCCGCAGCTCCTGCACGGCCTCGTCTTCGGGGCCGCGCTGGGGCTGCTGGCGCTGGGCCTCACCGTGATCTTCGGCCTACTCGGTGTCATGAACTTCGCGCACGGCGAGCTGTACATGCTGGGCGCCTACGCAGGAATCGCGGTGATCGGCCTGACCCATTCGTTCTGGGCGGCGCTCGTCGTCGCGCCGCTCGCGGTGGGCGCGATCGGCGCCGTGACCGAGGTGACGACGCTCCGACCGCTCTATCGTCGTGAGCCCCTGTACGCCCTCATCCTGACGTTCGGGCTGGCGCTCGTGTTCCGGGAGGGCGCGCGCCAGATCTGGGGCGGCGACATGCGCCGCATCCTGCCGCCGTTCTCCGGCTCGACGCCGCTGCTCGGCATGACCTACCCGAACTACCGGCTCTTTCTTCTGGCCGCCTCGTCGGTGCTCCTGCTGGCGATCTGGCTCTTCTTCACCAAGACCCGCGCGGGCATCCTCGTGCGCGCCGCCGTCCAGGACGCCGAGATGCTCGACGGCCTCGGCGTCAACGTCCCCCGCGTCTTCACCTTGACGTTCGCCGGCTCGGCGGCGCTCGCCGCGCTGGCCGGGCTCCTGCTCGCCCCCATCTTCACCGTCTATCCGCAGATGGGCGTGGAGATGATCCTGCTGGCGTTCATCGTCGTGATCCTCGGCGGCATGGGCTCGATGGGCGGCTCGGTCGTCGCCGCCGTCGTGATCGGGCTGGCCCAGAGCCTCCTGACCCTCTGGATGAACCCCCAGCGCGTGGCGATCGCGATCTTCGCGCTCATGATCGTCGTCCTGATCGTCCGGCCCCGGGGCTTCTTCGGCCGGGAGGGTGTGCTTGAGTAGAGCGCTCACCTGGGGGCCCCTGCTCGCGTGGGCGCTGCTGGCCGTGCTGCCGGCCCTCCCCTTCATGTCGAAGTTCTATCTGCTGCTCGCGTTCGACGCGCTACTCTTCGGGGCCATCGCGATGAGCCTGGATTTATTGATGGGCTACACCGGGCTCGTCTCGTTCGGCCACGCCGCGTTCTTCGGCCTCGGCGCCTACGCCACCGCGGTGCTTCTGGAACGCGGGATCGTCTCGCTCTGGCTATGCCTGCCTTTCGCCGCTCTGGTCGTCGGCCTCTACGCCCTGGTGGTCAGCTACTTCTCCACGGCGCGCCGCGGGATCTACTTCGCTCTGCTCACGCTGATCTTCGCCGAGGTCGTGTTCACGTTCTTCCGCTACACGCAGACGTTCGGTGGCTCGGACGGGATCCAGGGGGTCCCGTCCCCGCGCCTGGCGCCCGGCTTCGCCATCGACACCCCGATGCGCAACTATTACCTCGTCCTGGTCTACCTGGGTCTCGCCTACCTGGTCTGCCGGGTCCTGGTCACCTCGCACTTCGGCCGGGTGCTCGTCGCGATCCGCGAAAACGAGGACCGCGCGCGATTCCTCGGCTACAACGTCCAGCGCTACAAGATGGCCGTGTGCATGATCTCCGCCCTCCTCACGGGTCTCGGCGGCGCGCTCTACCCCGGGCGCTCGGCGTTCGCGACGCCGGACCTCATGCTCTGGACGGTGTCGGGCGAGTTCATCATCATGGTCATGATCGGCGGGCTCGGCACGCTCGCCGGCCCCGTCATCGGCGGCGCGTTCTTCGTCGTGCTGCAGGAGAAGGTCTCGTCGTACGTGGACTGGTACTTCATCGTGATCGGCCTGGTCCTGGTGTTCATCGTTCTGTTCATGCCCAAGGGGCTGCTCGGCATCCGCGACCTCCTCGGCGGTCGACGTTGGCGCGCGACGGCGTAGTCCTCGAGGTCGACGCCGTCTCCAAGAGCTTCGGCGCCCTCGCGGCGCTCTCGAAGGTGAGCCTCGCCGTGCGGGCCGGCCAGATCTTCTCGGTGATCGGGCCCAACGGCGCGGGCAAGTCCACGCTCTTCAACGTGGTCTCGGGGCTCCACGTGCCGACCGCCGGCCGGGTGCGGTTCCGGGGACAGGAGATCACCGGGCTCGCGCCGGAGACGATCAACCGTCTCGGCGTCGCCAAGACCTTCCAGATCACCAACATCTTCCCCCAGATCTCGGTGTTCGAGAACGTGCGCGTCGCCGCCCAGTCCCGCGCGCACGAATCCGGACGGTTGTCTTCCCTCTGGCGTTTGCCGGACGTCGAGGCCGGGGCGGCCGATCTCCTCCGCGCATTCGGGCTCCTGCCCAAACGGGACGAGCTGGCGGAGAATCTCTCGCACGGCGAGCAGCGCTACCTCGAAATCTGTCTGGCGCTCGCGACCGAGCCGACCCTCGTGCTTCTCGACGAGCCGACGGCGGGCATGACGCCGCGTGAGACGCGGGAGGCGACGGCGCTCATTCGGCAGATCGCGTCGGCGCGCGGCCTGACGGTGCTCCTGATCGAGCACGACATGTCCGTCGTCATGGGGATCTCGGACCGGATCGCGGTTCTTCACTTCGGCGAGAAGATCGCCGAGGGCGCGCCGGAGCAGATCCGGAACGACCCGAAGGTGGTCGAGGCCTACCTGGGGCCCCCCGAGGACTAGCGTGTTCAAGATGACGGAGGTCCATGCCGGCTACGGGGCGACGCCGATCCTTTTCGGCGTGTCGCTCGAGGTGCGCGCCGGCGAGGCGGTCGCGCTCCTCGGCCGGAACGGCATGGGCAAGACCACGCTCATGAAGACCGCGATCGGCTTCCTCGAGCCCTGGCGGGGCGCGATCGAGTTCGAGGGCGTCGAGCTCACCGGTCGCGCCCCGCACGAGATCGCCCGGCTCGGTGTCGGGTTCGTCCCCGAGAATCGGCGGATCTTCCCCGGGCTGACGGTCCGAGAGAATCTCGAGCTGGGGCTCTCGGCCGCCGCCGATCGGTCCGCGGCGCTCCGGCGCCGGCGTCTCGACGAGGTGTTCCATCACTTCCCGCGCCTCCGCGAGCGCATCGAGCAGCCTGGCAAGACGCTCTCGGGCGGCGAGCAGCAGATGCTCGCGATCGCCAGGGTGATGATGGCGGGTGCGCGGCTCATCCTGATGGACGAGCCGACGCAGGGGCTGGCGCCCGCGTTCATCCGTCACATCCGCGACATGATCTCCGAGCTGAAGCGGCTCGGCGTGACCGTGCTGCTGGTCGAGCAGAACGCGCGGGTCGCGCTCTCCGTGTGCGACCGCGGCTACATCATGGAGAAGGGCTCGATCGTGTTCGCGGCCTCGTCTCGAGAGCTGCGAGAGAGCCCGGTGACGCGTGAAAAGCTGGGCGTCTAGCGCGATCTTCGGGGCGACCCGGCGTGAGTCGCTGGTGCGTGCTGGCCTCGCCATCGTCATCCTGGGCGCGGTCCTCTGGATCCTGCCGGTGCGCCGGCCGGGCGAGGAAGGCGGCCACCATGACATCGCGCGGCCTGTCCTCGACCCCTTCGAGAAGGCCGGCGTCGTCGAGCTCAAGGAGGGCCAGTCGGCACCCGGCTTCACCCTGGGCACGCTCGACGGCCACCGCGCGTCGGTGGCGGACCATCGGGACAAGCTCGTCGTCGTGAACTTCTGGGCCACCTGGTGCCAGCCCTGCACCCTCGAGATGCCGTCGCTCGAGGCGCTGTGGAACCGTTACCGCGACCGAGGGCTGGTCGTGGTCGGCGTCTCCGTGGATCGAGGCGCGCCGAAAAACCTCATCGAGCCCTACGTCCGAAATCTGAAGCTCACGTTTCCGATCCTCCTCGACCCCGACTCGAAGACATCCGACCGCTGGAGGGTCACGGCCCTACCCTCGACCTTCCTCGTCCGGCCCGGCGGCGAGGTGGCCGGAATGGCGATGGGCGCGCGCGAATGGAACAGCGACGAGATGCGGGCGCTCGTCGAGCGACTCCTCCCGCATCCCGAGACTCACCGGTGAAAGAAACGACGACGCTCGGCACCGGGTTCGGCGCAGAATTCTTCCGTCAGAGGGCACACCACCAGACAGAGGGACGGACATGTTGGAGTACGACCGCCGCAGAATCCTCAAGGGCACGGCCGCAAGCTTCGTGGTCGCCGGGATCGCCGGCGCCGCGCGGATGGCTGCCGCGCAAGCCGGGAGCATGAAGATGAAGCCGACAGCGCAAGACGTTCTCCTCGTCATCGACGTGCAGAACTGCTTCACCCCGGGCGGCTCGCTGGCGGTGAAGGAGGGCGACCAGATCATCCCGCTCATCAATCATCTCGCCAGGGGCTTCGAGCACGTCGTGCTGACGCAGGACTGGCACACCCCCGGCCACATCTCGTTCGCGTCGTCCCACGCCGGAAAGAAGCCCTTCGAGACGACCCAGCTTTCCTACGGGACCCAGGTTCTCTGGCCGGACCACTGCGTGCAGGGCACGCCGGGCGCGGACCTTCACCGGGACCTCCGGATCCCGCACGCCGAGCTGATCATCCGCAAGGGCTATCGCAAGCACGTCGATTCCTACTCGGCCTTCTACGAGGCCGACGGCAAGACGCCGACGGGGCTCACCGGCTATCTGCGTGACCGAGGCCTCACGCAGGTGTTCCTCGTCGGCCTCGCGACCGATTTCTGCGTGGCGTGGTCGGCGCTGGACGCGCGCAAGGCCGGTTTCGGCGCGCTGGTGATCGAGGACGCCACCCGGGGGATCGACACCGACGGCTCGCTCGCCAAGGCCTGGAAGGACATGCTCGGCGCGGGCGTCAAGCGGATCAAGTCGGCGGATCTCGAGGGGTAGGCCGCGCCGCGGTCACCGGGTCGGGTCGAGAGGGGAACGGGGCGGTGGGGGAGGGGGTCCCGGACCACGCGGCACGTGTGCGCTGCTCCGCGGCGGCTGGGCTCCATCCGGGCGCTCGCCGTCCGCCGCCGCGTTGCGGGAACGGGTCCGGGGACCCCTCCCGCACCACCCCGGTCCCCGCCCGACCCGGCCGTCGCACACGGGACCGTGTCGTGAATTAGGAGATGGCGCGCGCGATGAGGAAGGCGGCGGCGGCGGCGAGGCCGCCGATCAGCACGGTTTGCAGGGCGCTCCGCGGCGCCCAGGCGCCGGTGAAGCGCCCTTTGATCCAGCCGAAGACGGCCAGAGCCGTCCCGGTCACGACGATCGACCACGGCAGGGCTCCCTGCGCGCTCGAGGACAGCATGTAGGGGCCGAGGGGGATGAGCCCGCCCGCGATGTAGGCGACGGCGATGACGACACCGCTCCTGAGCGCGCGCCGGGCGTCGGGCATTTCGAGCCCCAGCTCGAACCGCAGCATGAAATCACGCCACGCCTCCGGGCGCTTGCGCAGCGCCTCGACGACGGGAGCGCTCTGCTCGGAGGTCAGGCCGTAGGACTGGAGAAGCTCCATGACCTCCATCGCCTCGACCTCGGGCTTCTGCTCGATCTCGAGCTCCTCGCGCGCCCGCTCGTTCGCGTAGTGCTCGACGTCGCTCTTCCCCGCGAGGTAGCCGCCAAGCCCCATCGCGATCGAGCCGGCGGCAATCTCGGCCAGACCGGCCGTGACGATCAGCGTGGTCGAGTCAACGGCGCCGGTGAGCCCCGCGGCCAATGCGAATGGAACGGTCAATCCGTCCGACATGCCGATGACGGTGTCTCTCACGACGAGGCCACCGGTGAAGTGCTGTTCGACGTGCAGCGTGTATGGCATGACCCCTCCCCGGTCTACTCTCCCACGGTGCGCGGCCGGCCCCGCTCTACCGCGCGATCGGAAGGTCGTCGCGGTTTCCCCACTCGCTCCACGAGCGGTCGTAGCCGACGAGCCGCGGGTAGCCGAGCAGGCGCAGCACGAAATAGGTGTGCGCGGCGCGATGATGGGTCTGGCAGTAGGTGACGACCGTCTTGTCGGGCGTCACCGCCTGTGCGGCATACATGGCGCGTAGCTCGTCCGCCGACCTGAAGGTTCCGTCGGGGCGCAGGTTCTGTTCCCACTCGATGTTGATCGCGCCGGGGATGTGACCGCCGCGCCTGGCGCGCACATCCATGCCGGCGTACTCGGCCGGGCTCCGAGTGTCCACCAGCACGAGCGTCGGATCACTCAGCCGGTCGCGCACCCACTCGGCGCTCGCCACACGCTCCGGCTCGCGGGCCGGGCGGTAATCCGTGCGAGCGACCCGCCGGACTTCGCTCGTCACCAGAAGCTTCGCCCGACGCCACGCCTGGATCCCGCCGTCGAGGAGGGACACCGCATGGTGCCCGAGGGTGTCGAGCGTGAAGAAGAGCCGCGCGGCGTGGAGCCCACCGCTGTCGTCGTAGATCACCACGTGGGTGTCCGGTCCGATCCCGAGGTCCGACACCAGGCGCGCTCCCTCCTCCGCCGTGGGCAGCCGGTAGCCGCCCGCTGGCACCTTGACCCGAGCGTCGTCGACGTTGAGGTAGACGGCTCCGGGAATATGCCCTCGCCGGTAGTCGTTTCGCTCCGTCACCATGTCCACGATGCGGAGGTTGCCGTCCCCGAGATGGGCCTCGAGCCACACCGCGTCGACCAGAAGAGGGGCCGGCGCGGCGGCCGCGGGCCCGAGCAGCACACAGGCCATGGCGATCAGGGGCACGATGAGCCGCAGCTTCATGGCGTTACCTCCGCGGCCGAGCGCTTGGTACCCTGGCCGCATGAAAATCTACCTTGCCTTCGTCGCGATCGGCGTGTGGATGCTGGTCACCTGAAGCCAGGATCGCATGAACTCACTTTCCCCTGACGGTCACGACGGGACACGGCGCAGCGCCGATGACCCGTTCCGCCACGCTGCCGAGGACCAGCTTCGCGAGACCCGAGCGCCCGTGCGTGCCCATCACCACGAGATCCGCACGCTTGGACCTGGCGAAGCGGACGATTTGCTCGTGCGCCACGCCCTCGAGCAGGAACCCCTTCGCGCGGACCCCTGCCGTCTTCGCCCGCGCCAGCAGCTTGTCGAGCTGCTTCTGCGCCCACGCTCTGGCCGACGCCGCGAGGTCGTCGTACACCTTGGGTGGGATGTACGCGTCGCCGGGCACGGGCATGATCGGGTTGAGGACGTGGACGATCAGCAGCTCGGCGCGGCTCGCCTTCGCCATCTCGATCGCCTTGCGGAAGGCCCGGGTCGAGGCCGTGGAGAAATCAGAGGGGTGGAGAATGCGACGAATCATCGGATCGCCTCCCGGGGTCAGTACAGGTGGCAGGAGACCTGGTGGCCGGAGGCGACCGCCTTGAGGGCGGGCGCCACCCGCGAGCACTGCTCCATGGCGAACGGGCAGCGCGGATGGAAGTGGCATCCCGACGGAGGATCGATCGGCGACGGCACCTCGCCGCTGAGAATCATGTCTTCTCGCGGGGCATCAGGGTCGGCCGGCAGCGCCGCCGAGAAGAGCGCCTTCGTGTAGGGGTGGAGCGGGCCCCGATACAACGATTCGGTATCGGCGTGCTCCACGATCCGCCCGAGATACATGACGGCCGTGCGATGGGCGATGTACCGCACCGTGGCCAGGTTGTGGGCCACCAGAAGGTAGCTGAGCTGCTGCCGCACCTGGAGATCCTTGAGGAGGTTCATGATCTGAGCCCGGATCGACACGTCGAGGGCCGAGACCGGCTCGTCGAGGACGATCAGCTCGGGGTCGGAGGCGAGCGCGCTCGCGAGCGCGATCCGCTGTCGCTGGCCTCCGCTGAACTCGTGCGGGTAGCGGCTGGCCGCGGCCAGCGGCAGGCCGACCTGGTGCAGGACCTCCTCGACCCGCTCCAGCTTGCCGGCGCGCGTGACGCGGCGGTTCACGATGAGTGCCTCGGCGATCGTGTCCCGGATCCGGAGCCGCGGGTTCAGGGAGGACCACGGATCCTGGAACACGGCCTGGACCCGCGTGTGGTACTGGCTGAGGTCCGCGCCCGTGAGCGCGTGGACGTCCCGGCCATCGAGGAGCACGCGCCCCGCGGTGGGCCGCTCGAGCCGGAGCAGAAGCCGCGAGGTCGTCGTCTTGCCGCAGCCGGACTCGCCGACCAGACCGAGCGTCTCCTGGCGTCCGATCGTGAAGCTGATTCCGTCGACAGCCTTCACCTGGCCCGTGGTCCGCGCGATGAGCAAGCCGCGAGTGACGGGGAAGTGCTTCGCGAGATTCTCGACGCGGATCAGCGGCTCGGCGGCGATGGCTCCACTCTCCAGCATGCGGCCTCGTGAGCGGGCCCGACAGGCAAGGTGGGAGGGTATTCGCGACGGCAGCGGTCGTCCGCGTAGCCGCAGCGCGGCGCGAAGCGGCAGCCGGCCGGCAGGTCGTGCAGCGAGGGCGGTTGGCCCTCGATGGACGGTAGCCGCTCCACGCTCGCCTCCATCCGCGGCACCGAGGCCATCAGCGCCTCCGTGTAGGGATGGCGCGGAGCGCGGAAGAGGGCGCGCGTCGGTCCGCTTTCCACGATCCGTCCCGCGTACATCACCGCGACCCGGTCGCACATCCGCGCGACGATGCCGAAGTCGTGGGTGATGAAGAGCATCGCGAGCCGGGTCCGCGCCTGGATCTCTTTGAGGAGCGTCAGGTACTGGAGCTGGATCGTCACGTCGAGCGCCGTGGTGGGCTCGTCGGCGATGAGCACCCGGGGCTCTCCGGCGACGGCGATGGCGCCCACGACCCGCTGCTTCATGCCGCCGCTCATCTGGTGGGGGTAGGCGCGCATCCGCTGCTCCGGCGCCGCGACCTTCACGCTGCGCAGGGCCTCCTCCGCCCGGTGCGAGAGCGCTCGCGCTCCGTCGCCATGAAGCATCCTGAGCGCCTCGACGACCTGGTCGCCGATGGTGAACACCGGGTTCAGCGAGGTCTGGGGATCTTGCAGGATCATCGAGATCCGCCGCCCGCGAACCTGCCGCATCTCGGCCTCACTCTTTGTCACCAGGTCCTCGCCCTCGAGCAGCACCTGCCCCCGGACGATACGGCCCGCCGGCTCCGGCAGCAGACGAAGCACGGCGAGCCCGGTCATCGTCTTGCCGCAACCCGATTCGCCCACGAGCCCCAGCGTCTCGCCCTCGCGAATGGCGAAGCTCAGGCCGTCCACCGCCCGCACGACGCCCCAGCGCGTGAAGAGGTACGCGTGGAGGTCTTTGACCTCCAGCACGACCGGCGCCGCGGTATTCAACGCGCGCGTGACTCCTCAGACCTGCCTGAGACGCGGGTCCAGCCAGTCGCGGAGCCAGTCGCCGAACAGGTTGAAGGCGAGCACCACCAGCATGATGGCGGCGCCGGGCACGACTGCGAGCCACCAGGCGCTTGCGATGTGGCTGCGGCCGTCCGCCACCATCTGCCCCCAGGAGGGCGTCGGCGGCGGAATGCCGGCGCCGAGGAAGGAGAGCGAGGCCTCCACGATGATGACGAAGCCGATGTGCAGGGTCAGCAGCACCATGAACGTGTTGAGGACGTTCGGCACGATGTGGATGGCCATGATGCGCAGGTGCGAGCACCCGTGGACCCGGGCCAGCGCGACGAAGTCGCGAGTCTTCACCGCCAGCACTTCGCCACGGACGACACGGGCGAAGCGGGCCCAGATGAGCACGGTGATGGCGATGGCGATGGTCTGGAGCCCCTGCCCCAGGCTCACCGCCAGAAGCAGCGCGATGAGGATCGTCGGGAACGTCAGCGTGGCGTCGACGACGCGCATGAGGAAACTGTCGACCCGCCCCCCGAGGTAGCCGGACACGATGCCGACCATGAGCCCGACCCCGCCGCCAGCCAGCAGCGCGGCGGCCGCCACGATCAGGCTCACGCGCGCGCCGTAGATGAGTCGGCTCAGAACGTCCCGCCCGAGGATGTCCGTTCCGAGCAGGTGCTTCGTGCTCCCGCCCTCCTGCCACGCGGGCGGCGTGAGCTTGTCGGGCAGCGATTGCTCGGTGGGCGAGTGGGGAGCGACGAGCGGCGCCAGCACGGCGACGACGATCAGGACGGCGATGATGAAAAACGAGATCCACGGCAGTCGCGCCAGGTCCCCGCGCGGTCGCGACGCTGCCTCGGCCGCCGGCGAGGGCCCGAAGCCGACATCGATCCGCTCCTCGACCCGCGCCATCGCCGGCTACGCGTACCGGACCCGGGGGTCCAGGTAGGCGTAGAGAATGTCGACGCCAAGGTTGACCCCGAGCACGATGATCCCCTTCAATAAGATCACCGCCTGGAGCAGCGGATAGTCCCGAAAGATGACCGCCTCGTACGTGAGCCGTCCGACGCCCGGCCACGCGAACACGGTCTCCGTCACGATCGCGCCGGTGATGAGCAGCGCAAAATAGACGCCGAACAGCGTGGTGACGGGAATCAGCGCATTCCGCAGGCAGTGCTTCCAGATCACGACGGTCTGGGAGAGCCCCTTGAGCCGGGCCAGCTTGACGAACTCGCTCCCCATCACCTCGAGGAGGCTCGAGCGAACGAGCCGCATCATCCCGGCCACCAGGAACACGCCGAGGGTGATGGCCGGCAGCACGTAGTGGCTCGGCCCGCCCATCCGCGAGGAGGGAAGCACTCCGAGCTTGATGCTGAAGATATAGATGAGAACGATGCCGAGCCAGAACGACGGCGTGGCGAGGCCCAGGACGGCCACGGCGCCCGAGACTCGGTCGATGATCGTGCCCCGGTAGACCGCCGCCAGCACGCCGAGGGGGATCGCGATGGCGAGCGCTCCGACCATGGCGAGCGGCAAGAGCCTGAGCGTGTTCGGAAGGCGCTCGAAGAAGAGCTCGGTCGCCGGCCTACGATAGCGAATGGAATCTCCGAGGTTTCCACGCAGGGCCCCGGCGAGAAAGATGTAGAGCTGCTCGTGGACGGGCCGGTCGAGCCCGAGGGCGCGCATGAGATGCGCGCGGTCCTCCTGGGTGGCGTCCTCGCGCAGGAGGAGATCTGCGGGATTCCCGCTCACACGGGCCAGGCCGAAGATGACCAGGGCGAGGACGAAGAGCAGCAGCACGCTCTGGAGGAAGCGCCGCAGGATGAACCGCTGCACGGGTCAGGCTCGCTCGATCTCAGGGCCAGGGGCGCTGTTCGGGGCGCGGCATCCGCTCGGTCACGTCGCCGAATTCGTGCCGACCCGGGATCGGCTTGAAGTACCCGACGCTCTTGGGATTCACAGCCCAGGTACCCATTCCCTCGATGATCGGAACGGCGATCCAGCTCTTGGCCACCAGTTCGATCATCCGGTCGGTGGCCGCCGCGCGCTTGGCGTCGTCCCTCTCCGCGACCACGGCCTCGTACGCCTTGTCCCCCTCCTGGCAAAGAGCCGGGCAGTTCTGGGGATCGCCGAAAATGTGCTGGACGCCCTTCGACACGAAGGCCGTGGCATACCGGGGTATCGGCTCGGGCCGGCCGGCGGTGCGGTACATCGAGGCCGTCCCGACCAGGCCTTTCTGCTCGCCCCGCCCCATGGGATCGAACGCGCCCCACTCCACCGTCTTCATCTCCGCCTTGACCCCGATCTTCTCCCAGAAGCCGGCCACCGCCTCGCCGATCTGGACCATGAAGGGAGTGCCGGGAAGCGCCGTGTTCCAAAACGTGAACCGGAGCCCGCCGGCATGCCCGGCATCGGCGAGAAGCTGCTTGGCCCGCGCCGGATCGTAGCGCAGCGCCGTCCGGGACCAGTCGTCCCAGCGGGCGACGTTCATGTCGCTCGAATACCTGAACGAGGCGAACGGCATGGGCCACCGCGCCTCCTTGCCCATGACGTGATCGATGATCTGCTGCCGGTCGATCGCGAGCGACAGCGCCTCGCGCACGCGAACGTCGTTGAGCGGGGACGCCTTGGCTTCTGGCCGGTACAGCCCCCAGAATTGATAGACGGCCTGCATCGTGCCGGGGACGCTGACGACCTTCATCCCGCCGGCCCGCGCCTCCTTGACCGCCTCGGGACCGATGCTCGCGATCGCGGCCTCCCCGGTCCGGACCATGGCCAGACGGGTACTCTGCTCGGGCACGAGGAGGAGCGTCAGCCGCTTGAACTGCGGCGTGCCCCGCCAGTGTGGGTACGTGACGGCCTCGTACTCGATCTTGTCTCCCGGGATGCTCTGGACGAACTTCCAGGGGCCGCTGCCGATCGGCTTGTCGCGGAACCCCTTGGCGCCCACCGTCTCGATGTACTTCTTCGGCATGACCGAGCCTTCCATGAAGACCGCCCGGGAGAGGCTCGCCGCGAACTGCGGGATGACCCCCTTGGTATAGACCCGGACGGTGAGGTCGTCCACGACCTCGATCCGGTCGACCGCCCGCCTGAGCGCGGCGGCGCCGGAGGAGATCGACTCGGGCGACATGACCCGCTCGAGGCTGAACTTCACGTCGTGTGCGGTGACCGGGTCGCCGTTGTGAAAGCGCTGGCCCTTCCGGAGGTAGAAGGTCCAGCTCTTGCCGTCCGCCGCGAGCTCCCAGCGCTCGGCGACCCCGGGGCCGATCCCACCCTTCTCGAGGTCGAAGCCGACCAGCGAGTCCCAGATCGGCGCGTGGTAGTGCGCGTGTGGCGCGCGCGTGTCCATGATCGGATCCATGACCTGAGCGCCCAGCGTGTCGAGCGCGATGACCAGCGTGTCCTTGTCGGGGGCACCCGAGGCGGGGGGGACGCCCGCGACCAGGAAGCCGCTCACCACCAGGGTTACCAGGATCCGTGTATGCATGCTCTCTCCTTTGCGGGGTGCCGCGCGACCGGCCGTCGAGCCGGTCCGGGCATTCTTCACAGCGCACCGTCCCGGTGTCAAGCCCCGCACGTGGCGCCGCGCCGCAGCCCGCCAGCGAGCCCACGCGGCGAATGTACGGGCCTGCCCGGCCTGACGGCGCCGACCGCGCCGGGCGAGTATCGACGCGAGGAGGCGGACGTCATGCACTTCGGGATCTTCGTCGAGGAGATGCGGTACGGGGCGAACCAGGTCTCGGCGTTCCGGGACGCGTTCGAGCTGGCTCAGCACGCCGAGGCCTGGGGCCTCGACTGCGTCTGGCTCGGTGAGATCCACTTCGCTCCAATGCGCTCGGTGATCTCGGCGTCACTCCAGGTCGCCAGCGCGATCGCGACCCGCACCCGGCGCCTTCGAGTGGGGACGGCCGTGACCGTGCTTCCATTGAATCATCCCCTGCGCATCGCCGAGGAGGTCGCGACGCTCGATCACATCAGCGAGGGCCGCCTGGAGTTCGGGATCGGCCGCAGCGGCGTCGCCCGCTCGTACGACATCTACGGTATCGCCTACGGCGAGAGTCAGGCGCGGTTTCGCGAGGCGCTCGAGATCATCCGGCAGGCCTGGAAGGGCGAGCCGTTCAGCTACGACGGCGAGTTCTATCGGTTTCAGGGCGCGACCGTCGCGCCGCGGCCGTATCAGGTCCCGCATCCGCCGATCAGAATGGCCGCCAACACCGAAGAGACGTTCCCGGCGGTCGGCAAGATGGGACTGTCTGTCTTCGTCGGCTTGCGCGCCGCCGAGGTCTCCGATCTACAGTCGCACCTGGCGCTCTACCGGCGAGCCTGGCGCGAGGCGGGCCACCTTGGCGATCCCAGCGTCTATCTGCGAGTCCCGGTTTATGTCTCGACGACCGAGCAGGGCGCGGTCGAGGAGCCTCGCGAGAGCCTCATGCACTTCTTCGGTCGGCAGACCGAGCTGGCGCGGGCGGTAGTCGGCCGCGCCGGCGCCGGACCCGCCGACCGCCGGCGCGCGCTGGCCGAGCGCATGGCGAACCTCTCCTACGAGGACGTCCTCGCGAAGAAGGTGGCGTTCGGCACCCCGGCCGGCGTGATCGATCGTCTGACCCGGCTCCGGGAAGAGCTGGGGCTGGACGGGATCGTCGCCGAGCTCAATCCCGGCGGGCGCATTCCCCTGGAGCTCGAGACGCGAAGCCTGCGGCTCCTTACGCACGAGGTGATGCCCGCGTTCAAGTGAGCCACCCGGCGCCGGGCGGCTGACGTGTCCGAAACGACGAGGGGGCACCAACATCGCCGTCGGGGGCACGCTGTTCGACGTCCTCCGCCACGACGTGCGTCACAACAAGCTGCCGAAGGTTTCCTGGATCGTCTCGCCGGAAGCGTGTTCGGAACACGGGAACTGGCCGGCAAACTATGGCGCCTGGTACATCTCACAGGTGCTCGATGCCCTGACGTCCAACCCGCAACTGTGGAGCAAGACGGCCCTGCTCATTACCTACGACGAGAACGACGGCTTCGTCGATCATCTCGTCCCGCCGACCCCGCCCCGGCGTGCACCCTCCTCGACCAGGGGTCTTCGCTCCGCGCGACGGCCAGGGCCCTAACCGTCAAAGTGAGTAGTGCTTTGAGCGAGCGCCCGTTGACCACACGGAAACGGCCCCGGGTTCCCACCGAGGAAGCGTCGAAATCCTGCGACGCGTCCGGCTCGCTGGCTATCGCGGCGGCAAGAGCGTGCTCTACAAACTCGTGAGGCGGCTGAGGACGAGCTGGGCTACGTGGAGGGTCAAAACATCTCCATCGAATTCCGAAACGCAGACGGGAGAATCCTCCGGGACGGAGGCATCGTAGAGTCGCGTCCCTACTGTCTCGGAATCGATCGGAGTCAGCGGGTCAGAAACAAATATTTACGGGCACCCCAATGGCGGCGTATTGCGGAGGCCGCAGCGTGGGTTCCCCATGTTCTCAAATTGGTCCGTCGACTACTCCACTCGGCACAGCGCCCCACAGGACGTGCATATGAATTGCGACTCCGTACGACGCCCACACCATCGTTCCCCAATTACCAAAAGTGTTTCGCCTTCCGCGCGGTTGAATGCGTTGGGCCTGATTCCATCAAAAACCGTCTTCGACAAGCGGGACAACGGAGCGTGAACGCGAAGCCGAGATAGATAGCCATGGCGACTACAAATGTTGCTAACACGATCACGTATACAACTCCCAGAGACTCAAACTGAAGATCGCGAGGGGCAGCGCGATCAAGCCTACGACAAGGAGGACCCTCACGACAATCGCGAGCCAGCACGCCGCAAGTACGCCCCGCGTGATCCGGAACTGGAAGCGGTTTGCCGACAGCGGGCGCGCCGACGGCGGTGCAGGCTAGTGAGGACGTGGTGCCGGCCAGCCAGTTGCGCGAGGCCTACGCCAAGATCCGGGAGCTCTCTGTCGGCTTCCCGACCATGCCCCTAGGAGTGACTTTCGGCCCGTAACCTCGACCGGCCCGCTCGCGACCAACGGGCTCTACGGCGGATCCACCACCTCCGACTTGTCAATCTCTTGCCGGCGCTGAAGGTCTCCTTCGGCCGGAACGGGTCACGCCACGCCGTCGGTCCATAGCGGGGTCAGCTCGGAGGTGACACCTCCCTGGACCGCCTCGTCCGAACGATCCGCCGCTCAGCGATTCAGACAGACTGCCTTTCCACGGACAGCGCCTGCGGGACCCTTCCAATAATAAGGACCGCACGAGGTAGGCTAGAGGTGATGGGCGCGATCGGGTGGCGAGCGACGGCCGCACCAAGGTCGAACTCGGCCGGAACGGAAAGAAGGTCGATATAGGGACAGAAGGCCAGCTTCTGGTCGATGGAGTCATCATCCTCTTTTATTTCGTCGCCATTACGGCCCTTGGGCTGTACATGGGGCGGCGCGAAAAAAGCCTGAACGACTTTGCGCTCGGAGGGCGGCGCGTCCCGTGGTGGGCAGTGATGGCCTCCATCATTGCTGCGGAAACCAGCGCAGCCACCTTCCTTGGCGCGCCCGGCGAGGGCTACACCAACAAGAGCTTTGCCTACGTGCAACTCGTCCTAGGCCTCATCATCGGGCGAGTCATTGTCGGTCACGTCTTCCTCAAGCCCTACTTCACCTACAAGGTCTACACCGTCTACGACTACCTCGGTGTTCGCTTCGGTCCGTGGACCAAGGGTTATGTCTCGGCCCTCTTTCTGTTCATGCGTACTCTTGCATCGGGAACGCGGCTCTTCATACCGGCGCTCGTGATGGTGCTGGCGTACCGCATGTTCGTCGCAGGTGGGCGGGTGCAATTCAGCCAACAGGCGGTCACCACGGTCGGTCCCTACCTCATTGCGATCATCGCTCTCACCATCGTGACCTGCGTCTACACGGCGATCGGTGGCATCAAGGCCGTCATCTGGACGGACGTGATTCAGGCCTGCCTGATGTTCGGCGGAGCCTTGATTGCCATTGCCACCCTGCTCAATCACATCGGCGGACTAGGTGAAGTAATCCGAGCCGTCCCGCAACTGACTACCCACGAAGGCTACGTCCTCCACGGCTTCGAATCGAGCGTCGTCACGAGGTGGCAGGAGCGTCACCATCTTGCGGCGATGGGCCTGTGGGACTACGTCAAGTTGATATTGGCGAGCGACTACACCCTCTTTTCCGCGCTCATCGGGGCGACGCTGGGCAACATGGCCGCTTTCGGCACCGATCAGGACATGGTTCAGCGGATGCTCACCGCCGAGACCCACCAGAAGGCGCGCCGCGGCTTGATCACGGCGGCCTTTATGGACCTGCCGATCGCCTCGGCCTTCGTCTTCATCGGAATCCTGCTCTTCGCCTACTACCAGAAGGACCCCACCTACCAGCCACAGGCCACTGCGGACGTCTTTGGCTCGTATATCCTCAACGTCATGCCACTGGGCATTCGTGGTCTTGTGATGGCCGGCATCTTCGCCACCGCCATGGGCTCCCTCTCGGCCGCGCTCAACGCCTTGGCGACCGGCGCTACGAATGACTGGTATATCCGATGGGTTCGCGGCAAGAGCGAGGCCCACTACGTCCAGACCGCGCGCTGGTTCACGGTCCTTTTCGCTCTGCTCATGATCGTCATCGCCGGCGGATTCGCCTATGCCAAGGTGACGAATCCGGATCTGAGAATCATCCCTGTCGTACTCGGAATCGCCGGATTCATTCTGGGCCCCATGCTCGGCGTGTTCCTCATCGGTATGTTCACCGAACGGCGCGGGTCCGATGCTGGAAACATGATCGCTATCTCCGCCGGACTTCTCGTGACTGTGGTGGTCGGTCGGCTGAACATCACCGTCCTGAACACGGTGGCGCCCTTGTTCGGTATCTACCGGACGTTTGAGCAGCCCGCCGCGATTCCCGAAGTCTCTTTTACCTGGTGGGCGATGATCGGCGCGCTCGTAGTCTTCTGTGTCGGCGTCCTCTTCCGCACGCCGGACCAGGTACTGGAATCCGCCGCCCGCCGTGCCGAGGAGGCTGAGACGGCCGCAGATGTTCCCCTCGCTCTGCGTGAATCGCCCGGCGGAAGAGGCTGTGACGGCAACCGGAGCTGAGCGCTGGGGCCGAAGCGTGACGTACCCACGATCTTCGGCTCCGCGCGCTTCGGCTACGACATCCATATTACGAGTCGAGCCGCCGCGTGGCGACGCTCTTTGCGCGAGCGAGGTTCACGATCGTGACGGGCGGGCCAGACCTCATGGAAGCGGCCAACCGCGGCGCGCGCGAGGCCGGGGGTCGCTCGATCGGGTGCAAACCTCGGGAAGTGAGCCGCGCTTACCGCCGGGCGAAATCGATGAATCCGCGTTCCACGTTGGTCGCAATCAGCTCGACGCGCACGCGATCGCCCACGTCCAGGTGCTGAGCGCCACGAGCCACGAGTCCCTCCGCCGGCGGCTGGAGAATGCGGATCCACGTGCCCTTGTCGGATGCGCCGGTGATGATCCCGTCGAACTCCTGGCCGATCCGAGGCTCCAGCAGGAGCGCGGCGGCCGACTTTCGCACCTGTCGCTCCACCTTGTTCGCGTTGTCCTCCTGCTCGGTGCAGTGGTGTGCCAGGGCCTGGAGCTCGTCGTTGCTGTATGGGATTGGGCGGTTGGTAATCGCGGCCTTGAGCAGTCGCTGCGTGATCAGATCGGGGAACCGCCGGTTAGGCGCGGTGGAATGAGTGTAGTCGTGGACGGCGAGTCCGAAGTGTCCCTCCACCGCCCGGCCCGGTCGCTCGACCTCGTACTCGCCACGCCCCATCAGCTTGACGATCGCGAGGGAGAGATCCGGGAACCTCAGCGGGTCGGCCTGCCGCCGTCTGGCGAGGAAGGTCTCCAGCGCGGCGGCGTCGGGCGTTGCCGGCAGCCGCTCGTTGTCCTTGGCGGCCAGGTCGACGATCCGCTCCCACCGCTCCGGCGATCGGAGCACCCGTCGCACGGACGGAAGCCCACGCGCGGTGAGATACCGCGCCGTCACGCCGTTGGCCGCGACCATGAGGTCCTCGATCAATTCCTTCGCTCGGTTCTTCTCCTCGCGCCGAAGGTCGGCGAGCATCTCGCCCTCGAACACCGCGCGGGGCTCGATGGCCTCGAGGCTCAGCGCGCCGTGCTGATGCCGCACGGTCCTCAGCATGTGTGCCACGCGATCCTGGACACGGAGCTGCGCATCCACGCTCGGCACGGTCGCGACCCGACCTGGCGCGGGTGCCTTCCCGTCGAGCCATGCGGCGACGGAGCTGTAGGCGAGCTTGGCGTGGTTGACGACCCGTGCCCGATAGACGTCCGAGCCCGTCAGCCCGCCGTCCGTGGCGATCGTCATCTCGACGATGATCGCGAGCCGCTCCTCGTCCTCCCCGAGCGACGTGAGGTCGGTCGAGAACTTCTCGGGCAGCATGGGGAAGATCTCGGCGGCGGTATACACGGAGGTCGAGTTGTGCGCGGCGTGAGCGTCGATGGCCGAGCCCTTCTTGACGAGGCCGTCGACGTCCGCGATCGCGATCATGATCTTGACGGCGCCGCCATCGAGCGTCTCAGCCACCGAGAGCTGGTCGAGGTCCCGCGAGTCGTCGTTGTCGATCGACACCCATGGGAACGCCCGGAGGTCGCAGAGGGCCGGATCGGGCTCGTCGGCCGCTTGCGTCAGCGCGTTGGTCTCGGCCGTGGCCTGAGGTGAGAAATCCGGTAGGAGCCCACGCTCGAGCATGGCGCGGTAGGCGATGGCCCTGAGATCGTGCCGGTGATCGCTCACGGCTGGCCGAAGACGACCAGGTACTCGGATTTGAGGAACCGCTCGAGCGGGAGCAGCCACCCGGCGCCAGGGATCATGAGCACGATCGCCGTCACCGCCGCGATCTGCACCTCGTAACCGAGACTCGCCGTGTCCGTGTAGACGGAGAGGGTGGTGACGATCGGCGGGCTGGCGTGCAGCGTGCCATAGCTACCCATAATCTTGGGATCGAAAGTGATGAGTTCGAACACGAGTTCCTTCAGTGACTAAGGAGCCTACAGCGTATTGCGCTTCTGGGCAAAAGTCCCATCGACCGAGCGGGACTCGAGCAGCCCATTCAGTCCCCTGACACTTTGCACTCTCGCGCTCCCCGCCCTACTCGATAAATATTTGCTTGTGAACCGCTGATTCCGATCGACCCCACGACAGTATGGACGCGACCACTAACCCTCAGTCCCTCGACGTTCCCGTGGTCTCGCTTCCCATGGGGAGAAGGCATCATCGCCTTCGCCCGCGCGCTCGGGATGGCGCGCGGTGGCGACATCAGCGGCGCCGAAAGAGAAGTCCAGAAGCTCGCGTCGCTTCGGGACAGCCTCGGCCAGGCGAAGAACAAGTATTGGGCCGAGCAGGTGGAGGTCCAGCATCGCGCCGCATCCGCGCTCGTCGCCCGAGCGCAGGGCAAGAGTCAGGAGGCGTTGAACCTCCTCCGCTCCGCTACTGATCTCGAGGGCTCGATGGACAAGCACCCTGTTACCCCGGCGCCCGTCGTCCCCACCCGCGAGCTCCTCGGTGAGCTGCTCCTCGAGCTCAACCAGCCGAAGGAAGCCCTGCGGGAATTCGAAGGAACGCTGATGGCCGAGCCGAACCGGTTTCGTAGCCTGTTCGGTGCCGCGCAGGCTGCTGAACGGTCACGCGATACTGACGAAGCCCGGGCGCTGTACGCGAAGCTCGTATCGCTCTGCGACCGCGCGGACACGCAACGGCCGGAGTTTCAGCAGGCGAAGGCCTATCTGACGCAGTAGCGCTGGCCGGCCATGAGATCATGAACGGCCTCGGGGGCCTCGTGTTTCTACCTCTCGGCCACTTCCTGACTAAGCTGGCGGAGAAGTTCGCGCTGAAGGATTCTGGCCGGGGCCGGAGGGATCGATTCGAACCCCCTAGGCTCTTGGGCGTAAGGTGCTCCGTTGATATACCCCTCGCGTGTCCAAGAAACCGGGAGCGATACACCTACGTCTGCCGGCGATCGATATTTTCGTCGTTTGGCCTCGGGATTCCGGAAGACAAAACGCCCGCCCATCCTGGCCGGATCGTGTCACATCGTCCGCGCCATGTACCTCTTCGTCCGACCTTCGCCGATCTTTCCGTGAGGGATGCAGCACCGGCGTTGCGGTTTGCGGAGCCTGCTGTCCGCGCTGGCGCGGTCTACGCCGACCTCAAGGAGGAACGGGTTTGGAACGAGCGTCGGCGGTTGCCATCTTCAGGCTGAGCGCTGCGATGCCCCCTGACGAAGTGGAGGAGCTCCAACCAGTTACGGCTGGCACGCCACTTGCCGGAGATGAGACGGATCCACTATCTGAAGGATGCAGCTTGACGGCAGAGCGGCAATCGACGCCGGCAGTGGTGCCATCAGAAGGGAAAAGATGACGACCAACTTCTCGAGCCAGCAGCCGGCAACTGCCCAGGCAGAAAGCACCGCCGGGGGGCCCCTGGCCAACATCCACGGGCTTCTCGGGCGAGTGCCACGACTCAACGTCAATCTCTCCAGGTTCCAGACGGTCGTGGGCCTCACGGCCGGGGTGCTGTCGATCCTCGGAGCTCTCTTGGCCGTCCCGAACTACTTCAAGCCCGCCATCGGTAAGGGCGAGGTGGTTGCGGTCGTCGTTGACGCCAAGACCGAGAAGGCGGTGTCCAATGCGACAGTTGAGATCCTTACACTCAACAACGCCGTGGTGACGACACTGAACTCCGGCTTCTTCGGTAAGGCCAGCTCCACCCTTGAAGAGGGCCAGTATCGGATCCGAGTCAAGCACCCGAAGTTCGGCGCCGAGGTCCGCCACGTGCAGGTGGTGTCTGGCCAAAGCGCAGAGGTCCGAGTCCAGCTACGCTCGGGAGCCTCGGCTCCTCTGCACGAGGCCGACCGCGTTATCGGTGAAGGCGTGAACGCGGTCAAGCGCCTGTTCGGCAACTAGAGCGCCCGCGAGGTCCAACAGCGAGAACGGCCCGGCCGTCCGTCGCTTCTGCGACAAGTTCGGTGAGATCCGTTCCTTCGCCACGCCCTCCAGGTCCCCACCGAGTTGGCAGTATGAGAAGATGGCCACACGACCACACATGATCCCATCAGTACGGCCGCTACTTGGCGAAGCGGGTTGAGGCACCCGGCAGTCTGCGCTCGGAGATCCGCGTCGCCGCCTGGCGGCGCTCAGCTGACGCGCCCCATCGACCCGTCGGTCGGCCTCCGCTCAGCCGCTCCCGATGGGCCACGTCTCCTAGGTGAGGCTGAACCTTCATGAGTCCCTCGCGCTGCCACGCTAGGCTGTCCATGTCTCACGGCGCTACGTCGTTCAAAAGCAGGATCAGATTTGAATCGACGACCTTTGGGTTATGCGGAGGCGGCACCGTCAGCGAGCGGGATCCACTTCTGTAGCGTCGTTCCTAGCTCTTTGGGCTGCACCGGTTTCGAGAGGTAGTCGTCCATACCGGCGACGAGGCACCGTTCGCGATCGCTCTCCATGGCGTTGGCGGTCATGGCGATGATGGGGATGCGCGCGCCCGTTCGCGCTTCGCGCTGGCGAATCACCCTCGTCGCTTCGTAGCCATCCATCTCCGGCATCTGGCAGTCCATGAAGATGCAGTGATAGGTGATACGGCCAGTCGCCTCGACGGCTTCCAGCCCGTTCGTCGCCACGTCTACACGGCACCCGAGCTTCTCCAGCATGCGCACCGCGACGCGCTGATTCACCACGTTGTCCTCGGCGACGAGGACCCTGGCGCGGAACTGGGCCTCCGCTTCCCGCAGGGTTTGGCGAGTGATCAATCGCGTCGGCTCCGGCTCGGTCGCGGCCATGCCCATCACGGTTGCGATGCAGTCATACAACTGGGATTGGCGGATCGGTTTGAGGAGGAACGCGCTGAAGCCGGCCTGCTCGGCGTCTCCGGTCGATCCTCGGTAGCTCACGGACGTGAGCAACACGAGGGGAACCGTCGCGAGAAGGGGATCCGCCTTGATGGCGCGAGCCAGCATCATACCATCGATCTCCCGCATCTGGTGATCGAGAATCGCCAGATCGTAGGGCCGCGCATCGCGGTGGGCGGCGCGCAGACGCTCGAGCGCGCGGGAGGCGTCGGCTACACAGTCCACATGCATTCCCCAGGCGGTGAGCTGCGCCGCGAGGAGGGTGCGGTTCGTGGCGTTGTCGTCGACACCCAGCACACGAAGACGCCGCAGCTCAGCCAGGTTCACGCGCGTGGCGGTCGGGGACGCCGGCCGCTTGGCCAGTCGCACTGTGAACCAGAACGTGCTGCCCGTTGCGCAGGTGCTCTCGACTCCGATCGCGCCCCCCATCATCTCGACGAGTCGCTTGGAGATCGCGAGCCCCAGACCCGTCCCTCCGTACCGGCGTGTCGTCGAGCTGTCGGCTTGCGAAAAGGAGTGGAACAGCCGCGCGCGGGCCTCGGGCGCGATGCCGATGCCGGTGTCGGTGATCGCAAAGCGAATCAAGGCGTCGTGATCGGTCTCCTCGACGAGGGTGCCGTGCACGACGACTTCGCCGCTTTCAGTGAACTTCACCGCGTTGCCGACGAGATTCGTGAGGACTTGCCGCAGACGTCCGGGGTCGCCTCCCACCCACGCCGGGAGGTTCGCGTGCGGCAGGTACGCCAGCTCCAGGCCCTTTCCGTAGGCGCGTTCGGCCAGCAGCTCGAGCACGTCTTCCACCGTGACGTGGAGCTCGAAGTCGGTCCGCTCGAAGTCGAGCTTGCCGGCCTCTATCTTGGAGAAGTCCAGGATATCGTTGATGATCGCCAGGAGCGCTTCCCCGGACCGGCGTACCATCTCGGCGTACTCTCGTTGCTCGGCGGTCAGCCTCGTGTCCAGCAAGAGCCCGGTCATGCCGATGACGCCGTTCATGGGCGTACGGATCTCGTGGCTCATCGTGGCGAGAAAAGCGCTCTTGGCGCGACTCGCCTCTTCGGCGATGGCACGCGCTTCGCTGGCGGCGTGCGCGGCCCGCGTCATCTCCGCTTCGGCCTCCTTCAGCTCGGTGATGTCCGTGTACACAGCGACGGTGCCGATTTCCGCGATCTGCCGCTCACTGATCTGGAGCCAACGGCCGTCGCTGAGCTGCTGCACGAAGGGTCCACTCGGCTTCCGGTACCGCGCCAGGCGCTCCGCGACCCACGCGTCGACTCGGCCCTTGGCGTTGGGCACCCGGTCGCGCTCGGCGACCCGGCGAATGATCTGCTCGAATGGCGTCCCCACTAGGCTGTCCGCGGCGTCGTGAGAGGCGAGCTCACGGTACCGGCGGTTGCACAGGACGAGCCGCTCCTCCGTATCGTACAGAGAGAAGGCTTCCGAGATGCTCTCGACGGCTTCGAGCAGGCGAGATCGGCTCAGGCGCTCGGACTGCGCCGCGGCTTCCAGACGGCTATCGACGACGGTGACGGAGATGGCGAGCGCGGTGATGAGGACCGTCGCCATACTGACCCAGGCGCCCAGGAACGTTGGATCCAACCCGGCGTCAATCGGTTGAGACCCGTCTCCCGGGAACACATACGACGCCGCCATGCCGGTGTAGTGCATACCGGCCACGGCGCAACCCATCACCAGCGAGGCGCCGAGCTTGGTCCACCCGCGGCGGTGTACGCTGCGCTGTCCGCGGCTGGCCAGGAACTTCGTATAGAGGGCCGTGGTCGCGAGCACGACGGCGACGACGACGGACGCGACGAACAGCAGCGGATCATAGCGCATCACCGCGTCCATACGCATCGCCGCCATGCCGGTGTAGTGCATCACGCCGATGCCGGCACCCATGAGCGCGCCGCCGACGATCAATTTTCCGGCAGAGATCCTCGCCTGGCTGATGACGTGAAGCATGATCCCGCTGGCAAGGACGGCCGGGGCCACCGACACCAGGGTGATCCAGACGTCATAGTTGACCTTGACTGGGAGTCGAAACGCCAACATGCCGATGAAGTGCATCGCCCAGACGCCGATGCCCATGGTCACCGCCCCGGCCGCGAGCCACGATCTCTTGGCGAGAGGCCTGTCGGCAGCGCTTGTCCGCTCTGCGAGACCGAGAACCGCATAGGCCGCCAGCGAGGCGATGACGACCGAGAGCGTGACGAGCACCGGATCGTAGGTCGCGGCCAGCGCGAGCCCTGAATCGATAGTGCCGTCGAGGAATCCCCAGTGGTGTCGGAGTGACTCCATTTACCTGAACAAGGCCAAAGCAGGACACGTGCCAGACGCGAGTAGTCTACCGATGGGCCGCAAGCTTATGAATTGCCTGGCGCAGACGCAAGAGTCTCGCTGATCGCTTCGGGAACTGTGTCAGGAGTGACCGGAACTCTCCCGAAGTGACAGGATTTCTTCCCGGGGTTGGGAAGGTGGTCGGCCCGTCCGGGCGACGGAGACGGGGCGGCGCCGGTTCCTCGGTGAGAACGTGCCGCCGGACGAGGCCGGAGAGACTCCGATGAGCTCGGCGCTGGTGGTCGGGGCGAACTCCTTCGCCGGTGCGCTCGTCCCTGTGCTGCCCGTCCTCGCCGGGGCGAAGACGGCTCTGGCATCGGTGCTCACGGCGGGGAGCCTGATCGCCGTCGTCTCGATAGTCCTGGCGTTTCTCTGGGGCATGGAAATGAAGCGCAGGGTCGTGACGAATCTCGTGACGATCGCCGCCGCGGTGGCCGTCACGTTCGCTACCGGGCTTGCGAGAGGCAGGTGTGGGGCGTCTCAGTCTAGACGGTGGCGTGAGGCCAGACCCGGCGGCGATCTCGTGGCGACCGACCCGATGGCTCGCCGACGAGGGGCTTTGAACCCCGCTGTGGTTACTCTAAATGCTAAAGGGGTTACGGGTCTCCCCGTAACCCCTTGAAGTGGAGCGGCCGACCGGATTCGAACCGGCGACGTCCAGCTTGGGAAGTCTATTTGACGCCACCAACGCTGACACGCCGTTCGAGAAATTAGAGACCTGACGATGAGAGTGACGCCTGATGACACCGCGGGATCCCCGCAGATCCAAGGGGATGGTCACTCGGTGGATCAGACGGGCGAATCCTCGCGGAGGCCATGCTCCAGGCACTGCTCCACCAGTGCCTGGATCCAACCGGATTCGAACGCGTGTTCTAACACCGCCGCGCGCTTTTGCCAGCGATTCGCGGGCTTGCGGCGGGTTGAGTCAACGAGGATCGGGTGGGGACGGAAATCCACCGGCCGAGACAAAACCGAAGAGCCAAGCATGGCGGCGTCGCTGCTCGATGGTCGGAACGTTAGGCCGTAGGGACGGTGCCGCCGTCGATGACGTACTCCGTGCCGGTGATGGAGGCGGCGCGCGGCGAGACGAGAAAGGCGACGAGGTCAGCTACTTCCGGCGGCCGGGCCGGGCGCCCGATCGGAATGCCGCCGAGTGATTTCATCAAACTGTTGCGCGCGGTCTCGTAGTCAGTGCCTTCTCGCTTTGCCAACTCGGTGACAAGCCGCACGGCCGCCTCCGTCTCGACCCAGCCGGGAGAAACCCTAACCACACGGATGCCCTTCGGGCTCACTTCCTTGGACAAGGCCTTGCTGTAGTTCGAGAGCGCGGCCTTCGCCGCGGCATATGCGATGGTGGCGTCGGGCAGCGGCAGCTGACGCTGGATCGACGTGATGTGGATGACGACCCCCGAGCCCTGGTGGAGCATCGCAGGCAACAGCGCGCGATCCAGCCGCACTGCCGGAAACAAGTTCTGGTCGAGCGCGCGATGCCACTGCTCGTCGTCGAGCACGGCAAAGCCCCCAGCTGGCGCCGATGAACCTCCGACGACGTGGACAATGATGTCGACCCCGCCAAGGCGGTCACGAACCGCTTGAGCCACGATCGCGCAGCCTTCGGCAGTGGCAACATCGGCGGCGACGAACAGCTTGGCCTCGGCCAGCTCGGTGGGTGCCGTGCGGGCGGTGGTGAGGACCGTGGCACCGGCCTCGCGTAGTCGCGACACCACCGCTTGTCCAATCCCCTGGGTGCCACCGGTGACGAGCGCGCGGCGACCGGTCAACTCGAGATCGTCGCTCATAGGCCGGCCTCCTGCAATCCGATCTAGACCACGGTGACGGTATAGAGCGTTGTTGCTCTGGATGTCCAGGCTTACTACAGTCGCGAGCCGGGCTCTGGCGTCAGAGTGCCCGCCTTGACCGGCTTGAACGCCGCGTGCAAGAATCCGCCCACCGAAGCGCGGCTATATGAAGGAATGCTGAATTCGACATGATCGGCGTCTTTCGGTTCTCCCCTTCCCGCTTGGCGCTGGTGTACGTGGCTCTCAGCGCGCTGGTGCTCGGCCTGTTTGCCATTCCGCTGTGGTACGTCTGGCGCGTGAACTATTCGACGCTGAGGACATACATCGACGCCGAAGATGTGCGAACGATGATGGACACGTTCGAGCGCGAGGGCCCGACCGGGCTCGCCGCCGCGATCGAGGCTCGCGTGCAAATCTTGCCGCGCGACGAAATTCTCCTCCTCGCCGATCCGTCCCAGGCGCGTGTCGCCGGAAATTTGCTCGCGTGGCCGGCGGAGGTGCCCGATTCGCCCGGGACGTCCGGACTGATCATCGATCGGGGAGGCTCGTCCCTGCGAGTCGTCGCCTCGTACGTGCGATTGCCCGGCGGATACCGCCTTCTCATGGGCCGCGAGAGCGCCCGCTTCCAGTCGCTCGTCGACCTCTTCTGGTATGGGATTGCCGCCGCGGTGGGCACCGTGCTGGTGCTGGGGGCTGTCATCGGCTGGATGATCCGCCGCGCGCTCCTTTCCGAAGTGCACGAGATTAGCCGTACCGCGTCGGCCATCGCCGAGGGCGATCTGGCTCGCCGTGTGCCGGCGCGAGGCGGGTCCGCCGAGCTCGACACGCTGGCCCAGACGGTCAACAGCATGCTCGAGCAGCTCGCCAGGCAGAATTTGCGACTGGAGGACGAGGTAGCCGTGCGCCGGCAGGCCGAACAGGCGCTCCAGGCCGCGCACAGCGGCCTGGAGGGTTTGATCTCGCGGCGCACGGCGGAGCTGGCGCAGGCGAACCAGTGGCTCATGGCGCAACACGTCGTCACCCAGACGCTGGCCGAGGCTGCGACCCTCGAGCAGGCTGCGCCGAATGTCCTTCGTGCCGTGTGCGAGTTTCTGAGTTGGGATTTCGGCGCGCTCTGGAGCATCGATCGAGAGAAGAAAATCCTGCGCTGCGTCCAGGCATGGCACAAGGAGTCCGTGGCCATCCCACAGTTCGCGGCCACGACGCGCGCAAGCACGTTTGGCCGAGGCATCGGGTTGCCGGGGCGCGTCTGGGCCAGTCGCGCTCCCGTGTGCATTCCCGATGTCGTTCACGACGCGAACTTCGTACGCGCGTCCATCGCCGCTCGCGAGGGGCTGCACACAGCCTTCTGGTTTCCGATCTTGCTGAGCGGCGAGGTCCTGGGGGTTGTCGAGTTCCTGAGCCGCGAGATACAGTCGCCCGATCAGGATCTTCTCGACATGATGGCGGCCCTCGGCAGCCAGATCGGTCAGTTCATCGAGCGCAAGAGGGCGGAAGACGGGCTACGCCTCGCCCAGACGGAGCTGACTCACGTCGCGCGTGTCGCGACGCTCGGCGAGATGACGACATCCATCGCGCACGAGATCAATCAGCCGCTCGGCGCCGTGGTGAACAATGCCAGCGCCTGCCTGCGCTGGCTCTCGGCCCAGAACCTGGAAGAGGCCCGACGATCCGCCGCGCTCGTGATCGCCGACGGCCACCGTGCCAGTGAGATCATCGGCCGTATACGAGCCCTCGCGCAGAAGTCGCCGACGCACAAGGACTGGCTCGACGTCAACGAGGCGATCCGTGAAGTCATCGCTCTGGCGCAGAGCGAGCTGCACCGACACGGCGTCGTGTTGCGGACTCAACTCCTGGACGAAGCGCACGACCTGCCTTTCATCCTGGCCGATCGAATCCAGTTGCAACAGGTTGTTCTCAACCTGATCATCAACGCGATCGAAGCTATGAGCAGCGCCGATGACGACCCACGAGAGCTCGTGATTCGCTCGGGTCTGGATGGACCGCAGCGCGTGCTCGTCGCCGCGTGCGACTCAGGGCCGGGACTGGACCCGAAGAGCGTCGACCATCTCTTCGATGCCTTCTATACGACCAAGCCGCAGGGCCTCGGCATGGGACTCGCGATCTGCCGCTCGATCATCGAGGCCCACGGCGGGCGGATCTGGGCGACGGCCAACGATGGCCGGGGGGCAACATTCCAGTTTGTCCTGCCGGTCGATCCGGTGAAGTTGTCATGACCACGAGCGACGCCGTGGTATTCGTGGTCGACGACGACGCCGCGATGCGCCGCTCGCTGGAGAATCTGCTGCGCTCGGTCGGCTTGAGAGTAGCCGCCTTCGCTTCCACCCAAGACTTCCTGAGTAGCAAACGTCCGGCTTCGCCAGCGTGCCTGGTGCTCGACGTGCGGCTGCCCGGCGCCAGCGGTCTCGAGCTCCAGAAGGGCATGGCGGGCACCGAGCACGAGATTCCCATCATCTTCATCACCGGTCACGGCGACATCCCGATGTCGGTTCAAGCGATGAAGGCCGGCGCGGTCGGGTTCTTGACCAAGCCGTTCCGCGATCAGGACTTACTCGACGCCATTCACCAGGCGTTGGAGCGTGACCGTAAGACCCGCCGCGAGCAGGCCGAACGCGACGACCTCAACCGCCGCTTCGAATCGTTGACCCCACGTGAACGAGAGGTCATGGGACTCGTGGTGGCGGGGCTGCTCAACAAGCAGATCGCCGGAGAGGTGGGCGCGAGCGAAACGACGGTCAAGATTCATCGACATCAGGTCATGGAAAAGATGGCGGCCGATTCCCTGCCCGACCTGGTCAGGATGGCCGACCGTCTGGGGATCGCCGCCCGAAAGTCGTAGTCGTCTCGTACCAAGGGACGATTGAAGCGCCCGTACCGGGACGCCTATCGTGCGCTCACGATGTCCACCGGGCGACTGATTTCCATCGTCGACGATGACGTTTGGCTACGAAATTCTCTCGCCAACCTGATTCGTTCGGTCGGATTTCGTTCGCAAGAGTTCGCCTCGGCCGAGGCGTTCCTTGCCTCTGGTGAGGCTCGAGCAACCGCATGCCTGATCCTCGACGTCCGGATGCCCGGCATGAACGGCCTCGAGCTCCAGCGTCGACTCATCGCGGCCGACTGGCAGCTTCCGATCATCTTCATCACTTCGCACGCCGATGACGCTGCCCGCGCGCACGCCCTCGAGGCGGGCGCGGTGGCCTTCCTCCTCAAGCCTTGCCGCGACCAGGAACTCTTCGACGCGATCGAGACGGCCCTCAAGAGCGTCCTCGACACGCGCAAGAAAGGAGCCAACGACGTGACCACGATCATGACCAAGGACGGCACGCAGATCTACTTCAAGGACTGGGGCACGGGGCAGCCCGTCGTCTTCAGTCATGGCTGGCCGTTGAGCGCGGACGCCTGGGAAGACCAGATGCTCTTCCTGGGCGAGCACGGATATCGGGTGATCGCCCACGATCGCCGCGGTCACGGCCGCTCCAGTCAGCCGTGGACCGGCAACGACCTTGACACCTACGCCGACGACCTGGCCGCGCTGGTCTCGGCGCTCGATCTGCGCGACGCCGTCCATGTGGGCCATTCGACCGGCGGCGGTGAAGTCGCGCGCTACATCGCGCGCCACGGAACCCAACGTGTCGCGAAGGCCGTTCTCATCGGCGCGATTCCCCCGCTGATGCTCCGAACCGCGGCCAACCCCGGCGGCTTACCCATCGACGTCTTCGACGGTATTCGGGCCAGCGTCCTCGCCGATCGCTCTCAGTTCTTCAAGGATCTCAGCGCGCCCTTCTATGGAGCCAACCGCCCGGGATCGAAGGTCTCACAGGGATTGCGAGACTCGTTCTGGCTCCAGGGCATGCAGGCCGGCTTCAAGGGCGTCTTCGACTGCATCAAGGCGTTCTCCGAAACGGATCAGACCGACGACCTCAAGAAGCTCAACGTCCCCACGCTGTTTATCCACGGCGACGATGACCAGATCGTGCCGATCGCCGCTTCGGCCCACGCCGCGGTCAAGCTCGCGCCCCGCGCGCGCTTGAGGGTCTACCCGGGCGCTCCGCACGGCCTGTGCAGCACCCACAAGGACCAGATCAACGCCGATCTGCTGGAGTTCCTGAAGTCGTAATGACCCTCGAAACACTTCTGTACACCGCGAAAGCGCACACGACGGGTGGTCGGGAGAGCGGCACCTCCCACAGCGACGATGGCCGGCTCGACGTCAAGCTTTCGCCGCCCGGCGGCCCGGGTGCCGGCACCAACCCCGAGCAGCTGTTCGCGGCCGGGTGGTCTTCGGCCTCGCGGCTCGCCTCAACATCAGTCTGCCGGGCATCGACCATCAGGCTGCCCAGGCCCTCGTGGACGCCGCGCACCAGCTGTGCCCATACTCCCACGCGACACGCGGCAACATCGACGTCACGATCACAATGGTCTGACCCGACCCGCAAACAGCAAGGAGAGTAGCGATGAAGAGCAAAAGGATCTCGGCGGTGGGGACCATTGTGGGCTCGCTGGCTGTCTCAGTGCTCGCCGTCTTGGGCGTCTACGCGCAGGACACGGGCCAGGCCAAGTACACCGTGCGAGTGCCGAATGGGCTCGCGTTCTCTGAGTTCAAAGGCTACGAAGGCTGGCAGACCGTCTCCATCAGTCACAACGAAAAGGTGATGGCGGTGATCCTCGCCAATCCCGTGATGATCAACGCCTACAAGGCCGGGATTCCCGGTAATGGCAAGCCGTTCCCCGACGGCTCCCAGATGGCGAAGATCCATTGGAACCCGAAAAAGATGGAAGTGTTCCCCACCGCGACGGTGCCGGGAAGCCTGCATGACGTCGACTTCATGGTGAAGGACAGCAAGAGGTTCGCGGACAGCGGCGGCTGGGGATGGGGCGCGTTCAAGTATAACGCCGCGTCGGATACGTTCACGCCCGCCACCACGGCTGACGAGCCGCCGCAGGGGAACGACGCCAAATGCGGGCTCGGATGCCACACGATCGTGAAGACAAGAGATTACGTTTTCACGGACTACGGCAAGCGGTGAAGAGGAACAGCATGAAGCGTCAACACATCGAGGCACTGGTGATCGCCTACGGCATCGCATCTCGTCGTCGGCACGCTCGCGGCGCAGGACAAGTACACGCTGAAATCGCCAAGCGGCATCTCGTTCTCGGAATTCAAGGGCTACGAGGCATGGCACGCGGTCGCCGTGAGCTGGCCCGATGACGCCAGCGGATGGAAGGTCGAGGGAGACCGGCCGATGATCACCAAACGACCGAGTCACGAGCGCGGACACTTCGATCACGGCTGGCTCGACACTCGCCACACCTTCTCGTTCGCGCGCTACCACGACCCGCGCTACACGAGCTTCCGCGATCTCCTCGTCATCAACGAGGATCGCGTGCAGCCCTCGCGCGGCTTCCCCACGCATTCGCACGACAACATGGAGATCATCTCGTACGTGCTCGAGGGGGCGCTCGAGCATCGCGACAGCCTCGGGAACGGCTCGATCATCCGCCCGGGCGACGTCCAGCGGATGAGCGCGGGCACCGGCGTGACCCACAGCGAGTTCAACCCGTCCGCCACCGAGCCCGTCCATTTCTTACAGATCTGGATCACGCCGGACGAACAGGATCTGAAGCCGAGCTACGAGCAGCGGACCATCGCCCCGGCCGAGCTACAGGACACGCTGAGGCTCGTCGCAGCGAAGCACGGAGGCGACGATGCGGTCACGATCCACCAGGACGCCAAGGTCTTCGCGAGCCGGATCACCGCCGGCGCAAGCCTCGCGCACAAGCTGGGTCCGGGGCGACACGCGTGGATCCAGGTCATCGACGGCGCTCTGAAGCTCAACGGTCTCAGCTTGACGTCGGGCGACGGCGCCGCGGTGAGCGACGAAGGGCAGCTGCGTCTGGATGCGCTCGCCCCGTCGCATTTGGTCCTGTTCGAGCTTGCGTGACATGGAGAGCGGAGCCCACGGCTGATATGGACGCCATCATCGCCGTGCTCACTCGGTACGGCTATTGGGTCATCTTCGGCACGGTATTCGCCGAACAGATCGGTCTGCCCATACCGGCGATCCCCGTTCTGCTCGCGGCGGGCGCGCTCGTCGGGACCGATCATCTGAGCGCGGCGCTCGCCCTGGCCCTGGCCGGCGCGGCCTCGCTGGCCGCCGACACGGTGTGGTACGCCATCGGACGGCGTCGGGGCGCGCGCGTCCTGGGCCTCTTGTGTCGCGTCTCGCTCGAGCCCGATTCGTGCGTGAGCCGTACGCAGCGCATTTTTACGCGGCATGGCGCGCGCTCGCTGCTCGTCGCCAAATTCATCCCAGGGTTCAGCACGATCGCGCCGCCCCTCTCGGGCGTTGTCCGCATTCCGATCCGTCAGTTTCTCGTCTTCACCGGACTCGGTGGCGTGCTGTGGGCTGGAGCGTTCGTGGCCGTCGGCTGGCTCTTCAGTCGCCAGCTCGAGATCATCGCCGAGTCCGCGGCTCGGTTCGGCAGCTGGACGGTCGCGCTGCTGGGCGCGATGCTCGGCGGCTACATCGCTTGGAAGTACATCGAACGCCAGCGCTTCTTGAGGAAGCTACGGATCGCGCGGATCACACCGGAGGAGCTCAAGCTCATGCTCGAGGGCGGCGAGGACGTCATGGTCGTGGACGTGCGCGATCAGATCG
>Ga0209056_10000413_pt1 | contig 47317 bp, 50 predicted proteins | sample GraSoiAngelo_114_FD_185876 | JGI IMG/M metagenome (GOLD analysis project Ga0209056, IMG submission 185876) | Grasslands soil microbial communities from the Angelo Coastal Reserve, California, USA - 14_0903_13_40cm (SPAdes) (version 2) | ecosystem: Environmental > Terrestrial > Soil > Grasslands...
TGACCCCGAGGAAACCGCAGGTGCATTTGTCGCCGCGATGCAGCGAATCGAAGGGCCGACGTTGCTCGCGCTCACGCGTCAGACCGTCCCGATCATGAACGAGATCGATCCAAACTTGCGTCGCGAAGGAGTGCTACGCGGAGGGTACGTAGCAAAAAAAGAGACCGGCAAGCTCGATCTGATCATCCTCTCATGTGGGAGCGAATTGCAGCATGCACTTACGGCAGCAAAAGAACTCGGCGAGAGCGTGCGCGTTGTGTCGATGCCGTGCTTCGAAAGATTCAATCGCCAGCCGCAAGAATATCGCGAAGAAATCTTGCCTAAAGAATGCCGTAAACGCGTCGCCATTGAGGCGGGTGTGACTGAGATTTGGTACCAATACGTCGGCCTTGATGGAAAAGTCGTCGGACTACGCGAATTCGGGCTGAGTGCGCCTGGTGCTGAAGTGATGAAAGAGCGCGGCATCGACGCACAACATGTGATCGAGGCTGCGAAAAGCCTGTGACGCGTGATCGCGTGACTCTGGGGAGCACATGCTGCTAGCCTGTAGTTGCCGGCAGCCCTGCCGGCAACATCTTTGCGCACGCAATTTTGTGCGAGCGTCATCTCCCGATCTCGGCAAGCTGCCGAGATCTACAGGTTCACCACGTCGAATCCGTCCTGTGGCGGACTGGCAGCCTGTGTTCCCCAACAGATCACTGCTTTTATTACCCTAAAACGCCTCTTCCGGTTCGCTTACATTTCGCGCCCGAGTTTCGAAGCGAGTGAATTCTTTGAGGAACGTGAGCGGAATTTCGCCGACCGGTCCGTTGCGTTGCTTCGCGATGATCAATTCGGCCTCGCCCGCTTTTTCGACACGCGCCTCTTCGTCTTCCTCATAGAGTTCTGGCCGGACAAGCAAGGCGACCAGATCGGCATCCTGTTCGATCGAACCCGATTCGCGCAGATCGCTCAAGCGCGGTTTCCCACCCGAGCGCTGCTCTGGTTGCCGGTTCAATTGGGCCACCACTATGATTGGAATCTTCAATTCCTTCGCCAACCCTTTTAGCCCTGCGGAAATTTCGGATATTTCCAGCTGCCGATTGTCCTGCGCGCGGCGAGATGTCGATCTTAGGAGTTGCAGATAATCGACAATAAGCAGCCGCACATCCTGCTGGGCTTTGAGTCGACGCGCTTTCGCCCGCAACTCGAGAATGCTGAGACTTGCGCTGTCGTCGATAAAAATCTTCGCTTCGGCGAGTTTCGACGCTGCCGCAGTCAGGCTTGGGAAATCGCGCTCACCCAAAAATCCGTCACGCACTTTTTGCAAATTCACCCTTGCTCGCGAGCAAAGCAGGCGTTGCACAAGCTGTTGGCTGCTCATTTCCAGGCTGAAGACGCCGACCTGAAGTTTTTCATTTATCGCCACGTGTTCGGCGATGTTCATGGCCAGCGCAGTCTTTCCCATACTCGGCCGCGCCGCGATTACGATCATTTCCGACGGATGCAAGCCGCTGGTCATCCGATCGAACTCGACGAATCCAGTCGAGATTCCAGTGATGCCGCCTTTGCGCTCGTAAAGCTTCTCGATTGACTCGATCGCTTCCATTACCTGGTCTTTCATGGAAAGCATCTGACCTTTGAAACGGTCTTCACCGACCGCGAAGATTCTCTGTTCCACTTCGTCAAGCAGATTATTGACTTCATCTTGCTCCTCGTATGCACGCCGCACGCTCTCCGTGCTCGCGGAAATGATTTCGCGCAGGATGTATTTGTCGCGAACGATCTCGAGGTAGTACCCAACGTTTGCAGCGGTTGGAACGAAGGTGAAAAGACTCGTGACGAAGGCCGCGCCCCCTACGCTGTCAAGCAGGTGGCGATCACGCAGGACTTGGGTAAACGTGATCAGGTCGATTGCCTGTCCTGCGTTCCAAAGATCGACGAGAACGTCATAAATCGTCCTGTGTGCGGGAACGTAAAAGTAATCTTCGTTAATTTTCTCGACGCATTCTGCGATCGTTTCGCGCGGCGAAATAAGCATCGAGCCCAAAACGCCCTGCTCCGCATCAACGCTGTGCGGCGGGGTCCGGTGAATATCCTGCGCAGAACCTGTGGGCGAAATGGGAACAACTTTTTCACCGCTTCGTGCCGCCGAACCTCGGCCAGCGCCATTTCCCGCTTTACGAGGCTTCTCTCCTGTCCACGCGGACGATTGAGGCGCCATTTATTTCGTCTCTTTTTTCTCTTCCTTTTTTCTGCGGAAAAATCGTCGTGTTTTTGGTTCCTCAGCCGCGGCGCTCATTGCCTCCGGCTTCGGTTCTTCTGCGGATTTCACCTGAAAAGTAAGTTGCGCGGTTACGTCATGATGCAACCTAATCGCCACCTCGTGTTCACCGGTATCTTTAATTGGGCGCTCCAGAACAATTTTGTGCCGATCAATTTCCGCGCCGAGTTCGTTTTTGATGCGGTTCACGATGTCCTGCGCCGTGACTGATCCAAACGCTTTGCCCGTCTCGCCGGTCTCCAACGTGAAGACAAACCGCGCCTTGCCGATTCGACGCGCCACTTCTTCTGCCTCGTTCAGCTCACGTGCCTCGCGCTCAGCGCGCTTTTGCTTGAGAGCATCGAGCTGGCGCAATGCGCCTAGTGTAACCTCGTATGCTTTTCCGCGCGGCAGAAGATAATTTCGCGCATAACCGCGGCGCACTTTGACGACGTCGGCCTCAGCACCGAGTCCGGGGACATTTTCAGTCAAGATGAGTTCAGTCAAAGGCATATTGGTTTAAATAAAGCGCGCCCAAGTCTGAGGGGCCTTGCGGGTGTCGAGTATAGAATTCAGTGAAGTCGTGTCAACGCGAGAATAAAAAAATTCACAAAAAATTTCGCAGTGCGCAGTGATTCGAGCAATCACCACGCTCTTTTCGGCTGTCATGTTGAGCGGAGCGAAACATCTCTGGCTGTCACTTATTGCGCTGGCCGTCCAGATAATCAGAGATTCTTTGCTTCGCTCAGAATGACAGGCAACGCGGGCGCTAGCTCAGATCATTCCAAGTTTCATGCGCCCTGCTTCGCTGATCATGTTTTGGTTCCATGGCGGATCCCAAACCAGCTGAACATCCGCTTCATCCACGCCGTCGATACTAAGAATCTTACTCTGCGCATCATGGGCGATTGCCGGTCCCATGCCGCAGCCTGGGGCCGTCAAAGTCATTTTCACTTCCACTTTGGTGCCGCCGTCCGGTTCTTTGATCAACCGGCAATCGTAAACGAGGCCGAGATCAACAATATTAACCGGGATCTCCGGATCGTAGCATTGGCGCAATTGGTTCCATACGTCTTCTTCTGAAACTTGACCGTCTGTAGTGCTCGCAGGTTTTTGAGCTGTTTGCGCCTGCGGTTTTTGCAGACCGAGCGCATCAAGGTCTTTGTCTGCAACGCGCGCCAGGCCCTGGTAAGTTGCGACGGTGTAGCTTCCTCCGAGGCTTTGCGTAATCACTCCCTGCGTTCCCGCTGGAATCGTAGTCTTCTGTCCGCTTGGAATCTGGATCGCTTCGCAGTCGCGGCTCAATGTGAATTCAGTGTTCTCGTACATGGTTCGTGTTCCTGTCATTCCGAGCGAAGTCGAGGAATCTCTGAATTTATTGGAACGAACGAGCTCCTCTCGTCGATCGGAAAAGTTTCTAAATTAGTATGCCACAGATGAAAAAAATGACGAATGCCGAATGCCGAATGACGAACGAAATCCCGAGACAGGGCTGGGACTATCTCCTTCGTCATTCGGGCTTCGACATTGTTTCGTCATTCGGCATTCGGATTTCGTCATTGCTAATACACATCGCGCTTATACCGCTTCTCATTTTTTAGCTTTTCAACGTATTCATTGGCTTGCTCGACGCTCTTGCCGCCCCGCTCTTGGACGATTTTTCGCAGCGTAGCATCGACGTCTTTGGCCATCCGGCGCGCATCGCCACACACGAAAAAGTACGCGCCTTCGGCGTCGATCCATTTCCAAATTTCGGCGGCGTTTTCCGTCATCTTATGCTGGACGTAGATCTTCTGGGTTTGGTCGCGCGACCACGCGCAATCGAGCCGTGTGAGAAGTCCCTCCTTCATATACGCGTTGAACTCGTCCCCGTAGGCAAAATCGCATCTCTCATGCTGCGCGCCGAAGAAGAGCCAGTTCTTACCCTTTGCTCCGATGGCTTTTCGCTCCTGCAGATACGCGCGGAACGGCGCCACTCCGGTTCCGGGACCGATCATGATGATTGGAGTGTCAGGGTCCTCCGGCAAATGAAAGTGTTTTGCTACGGTGGGGAACACGGGCACCGGCACGTCGTCAGCGCGTTCCGCGAGAAAGGATGAGCAAACTCCTTTGCGCAGCCGACCATTACTTTCGTACAGGACCACGTCCACGATAAAGTGCACCTGGTCGGGATATGCCCTGAGGCTCGATGCTACCGAATAAAGTCGCGGCTGTAATTTCGTCAGCAAGCCGACAAACTCTTGTGGAGCGAAGCGGGCGGAGGGATGTTCCGAGAGGAAATCGATTATTTCCATGCCCCACAGGTAAGTCTCAAGGTCCTGTTTGCGGTTTGGAGCGAGAAGGTACGTCAACGTAGGCGCAGCGGAAGCTCGCTCGGCCATGGCCCTTAAGAACTTCGGCGTTGGCTGGGTGATGCTGTAATCGCGCAGTAGCGCTTCGCGCAATGTCGTCGGTTCTCCTTTCGGTCGCGGGACTTTTTCATTGCCGGTCGCGCCGAGCGTACGGATGATTTCATCGACCAGCTCTGGATCGTTCGTTGCATAAACAGCTAAAGAATCGCCCACTTCAAAGGTCAACCCCCATCCCGTTAGATCGAGCTCCAAATGCCGCGTATCCTTCTCAGACTCCGGGCCGCTGAGACGGCGATTAACGAGCATGCGAGCGAGAAATGGGTTTGCCCGAGTGTAGCGCGGGGGAGCAGCGGCAGCAGTAGCAGTGGCTGTAGCTTCGGTCATGGCAACTCTTGTAGCGGTGATTCGCCAGTGTCGCAAATTTCACCCGTCATTTCCGATTGCGAGCGTAGGGCAAACTTCCATGGCGCGTTGCGCGGCGGCGGTTTCTTCAGGTGTTTCGGGTTGTTTAAGAAAATGAACAGCAGTCTCGTCGTGATTGTAAGTGATGAGATTCGGCGCTTCTTCGAGACAAAGACGGCACAATGCGCAGCTTGTATCCACATACCACTGCCCGGGCACGTTCTCGGGCTGTTTGCTCAGTTTGTCCGCCATGATTCAAGTGAACGCTGAATAAACGTGATCGGTTTCACCTGGCTACAGGGGCAATGCTGGATCGCCGCTTTATGCGGCTGTTTTTCCCCGGCGCTTCCGAAGGCAGCGCAATTGCGAAATCCACCTGCCGCTTGAACGTGTCAACGCGGGCGACAAAGACCGAGACCTCATCGCCGACGCTGAATCGTTTGCGTGACCGTCTGCCAATGAGCTGCCGTCGAGCAGGTTCAAACAAATAGAAGTCGTCCGTGAGAGACGACACATGGATAAGGCCCGTGATTAGCGCATCCGGCAGTTCCACCATCAACCCATAGTTGCGGACATCGACAATCGAAGCGCGGAAAATCTGCGGGTTGCGTTGGTCGAGTTGGCGTTGAAAAAATTCAAGCTTCTTCATTTGCGCGGCGTCGATCTCCGCATCGGCTGCGGTTCGTTCGGTGATTGAAAGGTGCTCCGCGATCGAAGCGATTTCGCGGCTGTCTGGCTGGTAGGGCGTGTCACTCCGTGACCGCCGTCCCGTCGTTGAGGAAGCGGACGGCAACGGAGTGCCGTCCCTACCCAACGCGCGGTGCACCACAAGGTCGGCATAACGCCGGATCGGACTAGTGAAATGTAAGTAATTGGCCTTCGCCAATCCGTAGTGCCCCAGCGGCTGCGGAGCGTAGCGTGCGCGTTTCAAACTTTTGAGCAGAGCGATCTTGAGAGCTTGCTCTTCAGGCTTTCCACGGATTGAGGCCAGCAAGCGCTGCAACTCAGTGCGATGGGTCAAATCCCCAACCTTGTAATTGAAGCTGAGAACGAATTCTCGATAATCCGCCAGTTTCTCCGGGTCTGGATTTTCGTGAACGCGGTAGATGGTGGGAACCGCACGTTTCATAAGCTCGCGCGCGACAGCCTCGTTTGCCGCCAGCATGAACTCTTCGATCAGTTGGTGGGATTCGTCGTTCTCAATGCGCTCTAATCTTACGGGATGGCCCTGTTTATCGACCAAGACTTTTACCTCTGGAAAGTCGAGATCGAGCGACCCATGCTGGAACCGTTTCCGCCGCAAAAAGGCAGCTAGTTCCCAGGCAAGATGCAGCCGTTCGCCCAATCGATCTTGAGGAGGGGACGACAAGATTGCGAAGGCTTGTTTGTAGGTAAGCCGGTGCGCGCTGCGAATCACGCTCCGTGCAAAACGCGCGCTCTTCACCACTCCATGTTTGTCGAAATGGATAAAGACTGAATGTGTAAGCCGGTCGACTCCGGGGTTGAGACTGCAAACACCGTTGCTTAATCGCTCCGGCAACATCGGTATCACGCGGTCGGGCAGATAAACGCTGTTGCCGCGCCGCCGCGCTTCACGATCCAGCGCGCTCCCGGGTTCTACGTAGCCGGCGACATCTGCAATGTGCACGCCGAGACGCCAACCGGTGTTGGTCTTCTCAACTTGAATCGCGTCATCGAAATCGCGCGCATCATCAGGATCAATTGTGACGATAAATTCGTTGCGCAAGTCTTCTCGTCCGTCGAGTTGCCGTGCACCGATTTCTTCGGAAATCCGCTCTGCCTGATCCAAAACATCGTTCGGAAATTCTGCAGGCAGATGATATTTGCGGATGATCGAGAGCATGTCGATGCCTGGCGTGGAGGCCGGCCCGAGTACTTCAATGATTTCTCCTTCGGGATTGACATGCCGCGATTCCCACGGTTCCAGGCGAACCACGACTTTGTCGCCAGCATTCGCGGATGTACCAAGCCGCTGATCTTGCTCAGGGCGTACGTAGATGTCGTGCACAAAGCGCGGATCATCAGGCACGACATAGTAAAAGTTCCGGGACCGCTGCAACGTGCCGACGATCGTATCGTGAGCGCGCTCCAGGATTCGAATTACACGCCCTTCGCGCCGTCCTTTGATGCGGCTGTAAGGTTCATCGCGCGATATGCGCGCAACCACACGGTCGCCATGCATCGCCGTTCCAATGTTTTCCGCCGCGATGAAAGTATCCGGCTCTCCGGGTGTTTCCGGTGTGAGAAATCCGTAGCCCGCCTGATGAATGGACAATTTGCCGGCTACGAGGTCGGCCTCAGCTGGAAGAACATACCGGTTCTTGCGGATGCGCGCGATTTGGCCTCCGCGCTCGAGCTCACGCAGGGTTTTCCGCAGTGCAACTCCTTCGCTGGGAGTCAGGCCAAGTTTGCGGGCGATCTCTATCTTGTCGAGCGGCCGGTAATCTTTTCGCGCCAGGAGCGCCAGAACTTGTTCTCGAATCTTACGTCCGTTTATAGCCATCTGGTCGAAACAATAGGGTCAAGTTTATCGACTTAACGCGATTTCAACCGGAGGTCTAACCATGCAAAAGGGGATTATTGCCGGTGCATCGGCGATTCTACTCGCCGCGATCGCTTCGTTTGCTGCAGGAGGAGCTAAAATGAAAATCACAAGTTCTGCTTTCCAGCAAGGTGGCAACATTCCATCAAAATTCTCATGTGACGGCGCCAATACCAGTCCGCCTTTGCAGATTTCGGATGTGCCTCCTGAAACGAAAAGCGTCGTCTTGATCGTCGATGATCCCGACGCGCCGAGCGGACTGTTTACACATTGGGCGGTTTGGAACATTTCGCCGCAGACGAGCACGATTGCAGAAGGAAACGCGCCAAAAGGGGTACACGGCACCAATGATTTCGGCAAATCCGGCTACGGCGGACCGTGTCCACCCTCGGGTACGCATCGTTATTACTTCAGGATTTTCGCGCTGGATCGGGAGTTGGATTTACCTTCCGGCGCGAAGCGGAGCCAGCTGGACGCGGCGATGAAAGGTCATGTGATTGCACAGGGCGAATTGATGGGTCGCTACGCAAGGAAGAAATGACGAAGGAAGCTCTAATGGTCAAATAACGGGACAATCCTTGGTTGTGCCTGCTCGTCATTCGGATTTCGTCATTCCTTCGTCATTAGTCATTCTCGCCGCCCTGTCTTTTCAATCTCGCTGTTCGTTTCGCTCACAGTTCGAATAATCGCGCATTTGAATTAGTCTCAATCTTGATGCGCGAGAGGATCTGGAAAATCGGGGAGCGCGTTTTCAACGTTTCCCGGCAGGGCTTGATCATGGGCGTCTTGAATGTCACTCCAGATTCATTTTCCGACGGCGGGAACTTTTTTGCGCGGGAGAAAGCGATAGAGCGGGGCCTGGCCATGGCGGCAGAAGGCGCGCACATCATTGATGTCGGCGGCGAATCGACCCGACCAGGCGCCGAACCCGTCGCCGCAGAGGAAGAACTACGTCGCGTGATTCCGGTGATCGAAAAGTTACGAGCAAGGATCGACGTTCCGATTTCGATCGACACCTCGAAATCTGACGTCGCGCGCGCGGCGATTCAGGCAGGCGCCTCAATTGTGAACGACATTACCGGCGGACGAGGGGACGAAGGAATGCTGCCGCTAGTTGCGGAAACAAACTCGGCGTTCATCATCATGCATATGCAAGGAACTCCGCGAACCATGCAAAACCAGCCGCGATATGCCAATGTTGTTTTGGAAATTGCTGATTTTTTTCGACAACAATATGCGCGCGCCATAGTTTATAATATTGATCCCATGGCGATTGCGTTTGATCCGGGCATTGGTTTCGGGAAAACGCTCGACCACAACCTTGAGTTGCTCGCGCACCTTGAACAGCTTCGCGTGCATGATCGCCCAGTTGTGGTTGGCGTTTCCCGCAAATCGTTTCTGGCGAAGCTGATTGATTCGCCGGATGTCGGAGACCGGCTCGCGCCAGCAATCGCGCTAACTTCGCTATTGAGAGCTCGCGGCGCGGACGTGTTCCGCGTCCACGAGGTGAGAGAAAACGTGAGCGCCTTGCGCGTCTCGGAGGCAATCCTTCGGAGGGCAGGATGATTCATCAACTCATCGATCTCTGGTTCAGGGGCTGGCGCAGTCTCATTGAAATCCTTTTACTCAGCGTGGCGATCTATTATGGCTACCTCTATTTTCGCGGAACGCGGGGCGCGAAAGTACTGACCGGGCTGGCGATTGTCTTTTTGACGCTGACGTTAATTTCGACGCTCCTGAATCTGGTTGTGATCGGTTGGATCGTGCGAAGCTTCTCGGTCTTCCTCGCCGTCGCGTTGGTCGTCATTTTTCAGCCGGAGCTGCGGCGTGGCCTCGCTGCGCTCGGTGGCCACCCGATTTTCTCACTGACCAGCGAGAAACGAGAAACCGTCCATGATCTGGCGGAGGCGGTGACGCAACTGGCAAACAAACAATTCGGCGCGCTCATCGCGATCGAGCGGGACACATCGATTCGGGTTTACGAAGAGACGGGCGTAGTAATTGACGGCGAGTTTTCTGTCGAGCTGATCCTGACCATCTTTCATCCAAAGGCGGCGTTGCATGATGGCGGAGTGATCCTTCGCAACGGACGGATTGCAGCTGCAGCATGCATTTTTCCTGTGAGTCAGCGGGAAACGCTAGACCGCAGCCTGGGATTGCGTCACCGCGCGGGGCTCGGCATTACCGAGGAATCGGACGCCGTGGCTGTCGTCGTATCCGAAGAGACCGGCAGTATTTCCATTTGCCACCGGCGGCGAATCGAGCGCAATTTTACGCCCGAGACGTTCCGTCAGCGGATCGCGGAAATTTTGTTGCACAGCAAATATGAAGAGCCTGATTCTGAACAACTGGCGCGCGAAGTTGATCTGTCTTCTGCTCGCGACCATGCTTTGGTACCTGATCAAAAAGAACGTAGCGACGACGCCGTCGTCGTTTGAACGGCCATCACAGGCGCCAGTGACCGCAACGCACTAACGGCGCGATCTAGCGTAAAAAACGAGACAGATTCTCGTCTTCCCAGCGTCGCGCCCGCCGGTAGTGTGGAAACTCGCGCTCTCGCCGGTTGAATTCGTCGGTATGAACTCGCCGACGGTTCGCGGACAGCTTTTGATCCGGCACGACCGAATGCAGCATCTCGTGATAAAGCACGTAACGAAAAAACCAGAGCGGCACGAACGGCTGATCCAGCGCCGGATTGATTCGAATTACCCGATCTTCCTCCTGGATTGTGCCAAAAATGAAGTGTTCTCTGGGGCGGTGTTTTCGTCGCCGTCCCCACGTGACGTTGTACCTCTGAAGACGTCCACGGAAATACCGTCCGTTCAAGTCATTAAAGATAGCGCGCAGATCGAAATGCGTTCCCTCGTGGCGCAAATTCAATTGGCGCTGCATCGGTAGCTTTGGATGCGCAAGCTTCCGTTTGGTGTTTTTCTTCTTCTTAGCCATGCGGGAATCCTTCAAAACGAGCAAGTGCAGGAACACTTTACTGGTCTCCAAATCTTGTGACAAGCAGGCGGCCATAATTGTGCAAAGATTGTTGTAAGCTACTTGCCTACAGATGATTAACTGCTACCGAGAAGCGGCATGCATTCAATGTCAGCGCGGAATCCAAAGTAAGTGCTGACAAATCAGAAGCTTCCTTCAAATGGGATTGACTGTCTGGCGGGAATTCTTTGGAAGTTGGGACGTTGGGCGTTTTGCCAGGATCGCAACTTGCGTATAATTGTCCTGATCCCGGGGGAAGGGACCGGAAAATTAAACGGATCACACGGTATGACGCCTTTTCTGCGAAAGTTGCTCGGTCAAAACTGGCTTTTGCTGGTGACGATGCTCGCGCTCGCCATTTTTGGTGTCGTAGCCATCTACAGCGCGACTTCCACGCGCACCGACGCGTACGCAGCGGATTTCTGGCGAAAGCAGGCGAATTGGGTGGGTGTCGGTGTGTTCGCGTTTATGGTGACAAGTTTGATCCATTACCGCTGGATCCGCTGGGGCGCGTTGCCGATGTATCTGGCCGGCATCGTCTTTCTGATCCTGACGAAGTTTATCGGCACCAAAGTTTATGGGGCGCGTAGCTGGCTACATTTGGGGCCGATCAATTTTCAACCCGCGCAGCTTGCAGTCGTGGCGGGGATTATGGTTCTGGCGATATTCTTAACTCAATTCCGCGAGATGCATCCGATGCTGCGGTTGCTACTCTCCGGAGCGATTGCGGGAGCACCCTGCCTGCTCATCCTTATGCAGCCCGATCTAGGCGAGGTTATCATTTGGGTTCCGGTTCTCTTAGCGTTGTGGTTCGTTGGGGGACTGCCGCTGCGCTATTTGATTTGCATCATTCTCATCGGAATCGCTTTTGTCCCGATTGCGATTCATTTCGGGCTTAAGCCATATCAGCAACAGCGGATCACGGCGTTTACCCATCCAGACATCGACAAACAGGGTTCTGCATGGGCAATCAATCAATCGCTCATTGCTATCGGTTCAGGCGGTTGGTCGGGCAAGGGGTTCAAAGCGCCAAACACGCAGATCGAACTTGGCTTCCTTCCCGCTACTGCTGTGCACAACGACTACATTTTCTCCGCCATCGGGGAGCAATGGGGATTTGTAGGCGGAATACTTCTCATCGGTGGGTTCGCCTTGCTCCTGTTGACGTGTCTCTTTGTCGCGTTCCTTGCCGGCGATCAATTGGGTCTGCTTCTGGTCGTGGGGATTACCGCCCTCATCTTCACGCACATTTTTCAGAACATGGGAATGACGATCGCGATGCTCCCAATCACCGGTGTACCGCTGCCCTTGGTCAGTTATAGTGGTTCCTTCGTGTTAATGATCATGTTTGGCCTTGGACTCGTGAACAGCGTTTGGATTCACCGAAGAATCCCCGCTTGACCAAAACGGTAGGGCGCCACCGCATGGGCGCGCCGAAGCACTGGCGACCGACTCTAGACCGCGCGATTTACTTTGACTTGCGGTTGCATAAAATCGGCCGCGACACATGGAAGCCGATTACAAGGTCAAGTTGGACGTTTTCGAAGGGCCGCTCGACCTGCTCCTTTACCTGATCAAACAGGATGAGATCGACATCTACGATATTTCGCTTGAACGCATCACCGGCCAGTACCTGGAATATCTTCAAGCTTTCAAAGAACTGAATATCGAGTTAGCGGGCGAATTTGTAGTGATGGCGGCGAACCTGATTTATCTGAAAAGCCGCAGCCTTTTGCCCGTCGACCAGCAGCCTCCCGAGGAAGATGCCGGGGAGGATGATCCGCGCTGGGAATTAATCAGGCAACTGATCGAGTACAAAAAGTTCAAAGAAGCTGCAGCCGAATTGCATGTGCGCCAGCTGGAACAAGAGAAGGTTTTCGCGCGAGACGCTGGCTCGTCCTCAGCCGGCTTGGAACCGCTGCGCCTGGGCGAAGTCGGAATTTTTCAACTCATTAACGCTTTCCAAGCAGTGATCAAAAGGATCGAAGCGCGACAGGATGTGCAGGAAATCCTCGGCGAGCGGTTTAGCGTTTCGGAGAAGATCGATGCCATTTTGCAGCGCGTTGCGACTGGCACTCCGCTCCGTTTTTCTGATTTGTTTGGAGCTGTTGTGTCGCGTCTGGAAGTAGTGGTAACTTTCCTCGCGCTTCTGGAGCTTATTCGCCTCAAACAAGTTCGCGCCGTTCAGAAAAACATCTTTGAAGAGATTGAAATCGCGCCTGCCACAGCTTAAGCCGGAAGCAGCTGTAGCGTGCGCTGTCCTCAGCGCATCCGCTGTGGCGAGAATCACGTATTGCATTTTCCGCTGAGGACAGCGGACTCTACAGCATCATGCCGCGAATTTTAATCGCCGGGTGTGGTTACATTGGGCAAGCAGCGGCCGATCTGTTCCACGCTGCCGGCTGGGTGGTGGAAGGCTGGACTCGCTCGACGGAATCTGCAGCGAGCTTATCAGCAAAGCCGTATCCCGTACGCGAAGTCGATGTCTCACAAGCCGATCAGGTTGCTGAATATGGTCCGGCAGCTGCCGGATTCGACGAAGTGGTCCACTGTGCCAGTTCGAGCGGCGGCGACGCCGAAATGTATCGTAAAGTTTATCTCGATGGCGCGCGCAATCTGCTCGAAACATTTCGGCGATCAAAACTCCTCTTCACGAGCAGCACCAGCGTTTACGCGCAACGCGATGGCTCGTGGGTCACGGAAGAGAGCGATGCAAAACCAATGCGCGAGACGAGCCGAGTATTGCTTGAAACGGAAAGATTGGTGCTCGCCGACTCCGGCGTCGTCGCGCGGCTAGCTGGAATTTATGGACCGGGACGGTCTGCGCTGTTGAAAAAATTTCTAAACAATGCGGCGATGATTGATCCGGAAAATGATCGCTTCGTTAATCAAGTGCATCGAGATGATATCGCAGCGGCTCTTTTCTTATTAGTCACTCGAAAAGCAGAGGGCGCTCAGATTTATAACGTCGTGGACGATCAGCCGATTCTGCAAAGCGAATGCTACCGCTGGCTGGCGCAGAGGTTGAATCGACCACTGCCGCCGATCGGGAGATCAACGCAAAAACGCAAACGCGGGGACAGCAACAAACGCGTGAGCAATGCAAAGCTGCGTCGCTCGGGTTGGACGCCACAGTATCCAACATTTGCTGAGGCGATGGAAAAAAGCGTCCTGCCCAGTTTTGCAGACGTTATTCCAGACCTGTCGTGTTGAGCGAAGCGAAACATCTCTGGCTGTTCTGTTGCTGCGGACGTAAGAAAATAATCTGAGATTCTTCGCTTCGCTCAGAATGACAACCTGCGTGCTCCGTTAACTCACGTGCGCGGCGCCTGCGGTCGCCAGCTCAGCGGCGCGATAATCCTCGTGTCGTTCGCCGAAAAGCTGGCGGATAACCTCTTCCACTGGCACCTCCTGGACGTTGATGTCGCTAACGTCGCAAGCCTCGAGGAGTCGCCGGCAAGTTTCCGTCACTTTTGCGCGTGGAACTTTGAGCTGCACCGAAACCGGCGTTTGTTCGGTTATCTCACCGAAGCGAGAGAGATCCCTTGTCGCTTCTTTTTCAAAAGTAAGGCTCAGAATCTTATAGCCTGAAAAGCGATCGACGATCTCTGCCAGCGGTCCATCGAAAAAGATTTTGCCGTGATCGATCACAAGCACCCGATGACACAGCTCTTCGATATCCTGCATGTAATGGCTGGTTAGCAATGTGACGATGTGATGTTCCTCATTGTAGATGCGCAGAAACTCGCGCACCCGCTTTTGGCTCACAACATCCAGCCCGATTGTCGGCTCGTCGAGGAAAAGCACGCGCGGCTGATGAATGAGCGCAGCGATCAATTCCATTTTCATTCGCTCGCCCAAAGAGAGTTCACGCACCATCACATTCATTTTGTCTCGCACTTCCAAAAGCTCGGATAACCCATCGACTACCTTTTCAAAGCGGTCGCGGTCGATCCCGTAGATCGCGCGGTTGAGTTCAAGCGATTCCTGTGCGGGCAGGTCCCACCACAGCGCATTCTTTTGTCCCATCAGCAAGCTGAACTGGCGCTTCATTTCATTCCGCCTTTCCCACGGAACAAACCCGAGCACGCGTGCATCACCCGAAGTTGGGTTCAGCAGGCCGGAAAGCATTTTCAGCACAGTAGTTTTCCCGGCGCCGTTGGGACCGAGAAACCCGACAAACTCGCCTTCCTCAATTTGAAACGAGACCTGGTCCGCCGCTCGCGTCTCATCGTACCGCCGCCTTACTAATCCTTTGATCGAACCCCAGAGCCCGCGCTCTTTACGATAAGTGCGATAAACCTTGGTTAATTTGGAAGCTTCAATCGCTGGCATAAAGACTGAATCAAGCTACGTGGTGATCATGCCGTAGCAAAATATCCGGAGCAGCGAAGACGCGATCGTTTCCGGGGAGCACAGGCTGCCAGCCTGTAGTTGCCGGCAACCCTGCCGGCAACATTTTCGCACACATAATATCGCAGCGTTCCAAAATGACCGGGTCTCGGCAAAGCTGCCGAGACCTACAGGCTGGCAGCCTGTGCTCCCCGGAAAACTGCACCGCCTAGGGGGCGAATGGTTCTACAGCACGTCATCGAGACATGTCAGCAAATGTGAAACCGTTTCCTCGGTTTCGTCTCCCATGTTTGAGAGGCGAAAAGTTTTACCTCGAATCTTCCCGTAACCGGGATCAATCACTAAGTGATGTTTTTCCCGAAGTTTCCTTGCGAATTCGAGCACGTCGATGCCTTTATTGTTTTTCACGCAGGTGAGCGTCTTAGAACGAAATCCTTCCTCGGCGAAGAAATCGAACCCGGCGCGGCGCACCCAATCGTGGACCATTGCGTTCGTACGCGCGTGTCGAGCGAAACGCGCCTCAAGGCCTTCCTCGAAAATTTCGTCAAGCTTGGATTGCAACGCGTGGATGTGCGCAATGCTGGGCGTGCTCGGCGTCACCCAGTTAGCCTGATCTTTCTTGAACTCCAGGAAATCGAAATAAAATCCGCGGTTCGAGATCTTTTCAGCGCGTGCGAATGCTTTCTCCGAAACGGAGAACAACGAAAAACCCGGCGGCAAAGCCAGAGCTTTTTGCGCGCCGGTGAGCATCACGTCGATACCGAGTGCGTCCATCTCGATCTTCACGCCGGAGAAAGACGAAACCGTGTCGACGACGAGCGCAACGTCATTGTACTTGGCGAGAACGCTGCAGATTTCCTCGAGCGGATTCATCACGCCCGTCGAGGTTTCACTGTGGGTCAATGTGACCGTGTCGAATTTGCCTGTCGCCAATTGTCGATCGACTTCTTTCGGATCGATATGTTTTCCCCAATCGACCTGGAGCGGCTCGGCATTTTTCCCGCAACGCTTGGCAACATCCAACCATTTGTCCGAGAACGCGCCGCACATGCAGCAAAGCACGCCGCGATCGGCGAGATTGCGGATTGAAGCCTCCATGACGCCCCACGCCGAAGACGTCGAAAGGAACACTGGCTGGTTTGTTCCGAACAATCTCTGAAGCCCTGGATGAATCGCGCGATAAAGATTTTTAAAATCCTCGCCGCGATGCCCGATCATCGGACGCGAAAACGCGGCCCAGGTTTTTTCTGATACTTCAACAGGACCCGGAATGAAAAGCTTGTCGTGCGGAGTCATCAGAGAAACGTCCAACGTTTGTCGTGAGCGAGCAAGCTGCTGTAGCCGGGATCGGTGATCCCGGCCGCGCGTGAATCGCACATGATTAGCGCCAAAGGCGCTATGTCAGCTCCAGCCTGGCGGCAACGCCCCAGGAATTCAATCGGCGCGTATGGTCAAGCGCTGAAAGCGCGATTCAGCTCATGCGGCTCGGTTCTCAATGCGGGGCATAACGCCCATCGGAAAGTCGACAGCGAAAGCTTTCGGCGCAGCTCGCAGTATTTCTTGTATCAAATACCCCGAAGTGAATCGCGCTTTCAGCGCTGCTGTTTTCGGACCTCCATTAATCCTGGGGCGCTGCCCCAGGTTCGCCACGGCGAATGGAGCCGCAGGGATGCGAGCGACATAGATGGGCTAAGCCGAGAGGCCGAAATGAGCGGGAGCGAGTAAGTCAATCCGTCCTGTTGCGGACTGTGACATGAATGCCGCGCCTTTGGCGCTAAACACATAGCCTTAACCTGTAATCGAGCCCGGTCCGGGCCGGGATCACCGATCTCGGCTACAACGCCAGCGCGAAAGGGTTGCCTGGCGGATGGACGAGATGTATCTGGCAGCGCATGCAATTTAAGATTTTCGCGCTTAACTCCAGCGTGGCCATGAGCCTGGCGCTCGCTGTCTGTGCCGAAGCCCAAAATTATTTCGTTTATGTCAGCAACGAACGGTCTGGCGACGTGACCGTGATTGATGGGACGACGGATGCCGCCGTTGCGACCTTTCCGGTGGGCAAGCGGCCCCGCGGGATTCACGGCACACCGGATGGGAAGCGACTTTTCGTGACATTGACCGGCTCCCCACGAATGGCGCCCGGTGTAGACGAAAATCGCGGGCCCGCCGATAAGAGCGCTGATGGTCTCGGCGTGATCGATCCAGTGGCGCGCAAATTGATCGATCGCTGGCATGTTGGATCGGACCCTGAGCAATTCGCGATCAGCAAAGATGGACGATTTGCGACAATCGCAAATGAAGACGACGCCAGCACCTCGATTGTCGATCTCGGCTCGGGGCAGTCTCGCGGTAAAATAAAAGTTTCGGAAGAGCCAGAAGGCGTCGGCGTAAACCCGGGGAACGGCGAAGTGTACGTAACCTGCGAGGAAAAAGGCGAAGTGTTCGCGATCGATCCCGACCAGCAGCGCGTCAAACGACGTTTCAGTTGTCGATCTGAAGTCGCGCAAAGAATTGCGCCGCATCAAAGTCGGCGACGGCCCATGGGGCATTGCGATTCTGAAAGCCGTGAATTAAAGGAAACTCTGAGGCCGCAGTGCTGAAACCGCTAGTAATTTACCCGGCGGCGTAAGGCCGCCGTCGTAAACTTGTTCTCGACGATTAGCGATGATATCCCCGCTGCAGTTGCAGCGGATGGTAACGAGTTTGTAAGACTCGCAGAAGACTATTGACGCGACAGCAAGAATTTTGCTTCACTGCGTGCAATCCCGATTCTCCACAAGGGCTACAGGGGGTAGAGGCGTTTCGGAGCAAGCTCAACCGAAACAAATCAAATGAAAATCTCTACAATAGTTCTATTGACATTTACGTTCTGTCTCGTCCCGCCAGCTATCGCCCAATCTCCGACCCCGCCTGGCTCACAGTCACAGGCCGGGCTTCCCAGCACCGGTGACCCAACCTGCGATGCCGGGCCGGGTCCCGGCGCGATGCATGAGTATGTGAGCTACGACGACGAAGCGCCGCTTTGCAGCGGGCCCACCGTTACCGTCCAGACGCTCACGAATCCGTTCCCGGAGCCTTGCTTGGTGTTCATTTATTTCGACGTCGATGACGACATACTTATCGATGGACAAGTGTATCAATCCCCGGGCACAGATTTTAGCTTTCGTGACGGGATATGTCCGGATGCGAACGGTGAGCACAACGACCAATACTGCCGAGCGATGGATGTCGGTGACCAGATCACGCTTGGGGTTAGGAATAACTTTCGAGGCTATATTTTCCTCCACGCGGACGTATACTTCGACAACTCCACTACTGGTCAGCAATCCGACGCAAACACGAAACCAAACGATCTGAAACGAGGCGGAAACGAGGAAGATTGCCTTGGAATGGCGCGATACAGCGCGCATGCTTTGCTGGCCAGTTTAAATATTGAAGACACTCCGCTTCGCTATTCACCACCTCGCGGGCCGGCGATCAATTTCACGGTAACTTACAACCAGCGCGATGCGCAGCAGCCGCAGGCATTTACGTATTCGAATCTTGGGCCCAAATGGACTTTCAATTGGCTTTCCTACGTAACGGACAACCCGAACGATCCTTCGGAAAACGCCGCCGTTTATGTTCCTGGCGGTGGAGAAGAAAGGTATTTCGGCTTTGATCCTGCTTCCCAGAGCTATCTGCCAGACCCGCAGAGCCACGCTGTCTTAGTGCGGACCTCTCCTGCGGCGTATGAAAAGCGCTTTCCCGATGGCTCCAAGCAGGTTTTTGGTCTCAGCGATGGCGGAAGCGCCCACCCACGCAAGATTTTCATGACGGAAGTTGTTGATCCTGCGGGCAACGCTGCCGCGGTTGGCTACGACGCTAGTTTTCGCGTAATTACAATTACGGATGCTCTCGGTCAGGTGACCACGATTTCCTATGACTTGCCTGATGACCCATTGAAGATCACACAGGTGACCGAACCGTTTCCCACCGGGCGCTCCGCAACTTTCAGTTACACGAACGGCCAATTAACGACAATCACCGACGAGATCGGAATTCAGTCACAATTCCATTACGCCGTTGGAAGCGATTTCATCGATTCGCTGACGACTCCCTACGGAACAACGATCTTTGCGAGTGGGCAATCGGGAACAGACAAATGGATTGAGATGACCGATCCGGTCGGTGGCAAAGAGCGCATCGAGTATCGTGATGATGCGCCAGGGATTACCGCCAGCGAAGTGGTCGCGCCGGCGGGTATGACAAACTCGGGCCTTGACGTGGCCAACAGTTTTTATTGGGACAAGAAGGCGATCGAAATGTATCCGCCAGTCAATGGCGTTTACGATTACACCAAGGCAAGAATTATCCATTGGACGTATAACTCTGACGGTTCAATTTCAGGAGTACCAGCGAGCGAGAAGGCGCCATTGGAGAGCCGCGTTTGGTACGCCTACGCTGGCCAGTCGGACACGAATCATGCTGGGCCGAGCGCCAATCCAAGTCAAATTGCGCATATCCTTGGCGACGGCAGTACTCAATCCTCGCTATACGAATACAACAGCATCGGCAAAGTGACGACGGCCACTGATCCGCTCGGTCGCGCGAGTAGTTATGTGTATGACGCGAACGATGTCGACCTTCGGGAAATACGTCAGACAACAGGTGGCGCGAATGAACTCATTCGCCAGTTTTCGTACAATTCGCAGCACGAGCCGCTGATCGACACCGACGCCGCCGGCCAGCAAACTACCTATACCTACAACGCTTACGGTCAGATTCTGACCCGCACAAACGCGAAAAACGAGACCACTACCTTTGCCTACGGCGGCAGTGTTCCGAACGGATATCTGGCTTCCATCACCAGCCCGCCGTTCAACAACGTCTCGGCAGTCACGAGTTTGACTTACGAGAGCGCGAATCGGGTCCGAACGATGACCGACTCCGACGGCTATACCATCACCACCGATTACGATGATCTCGATCGGCCAATTCAGGTCACTTACCCGGATGGGACAAATAGACAGTTCCAGTATTCACAGGACTTCGGCCAGGGGCTTACAACAATCCTCGACCTGACCAAGAGCAAAGACCGCCGTGGCTTATGGACGACGCTCCATTACAATGCGAATCGGCAAATGGATTCAATCACCGATCCGCAGAACCGGACAACGCAGTTTAGCTGGTGCAGTTGCGGATCTTTGTCCAGCATTACGGATCCGAAGAACCAGACGACGACATTCAATCGGGACCTGCAAGGCCGGGTCTACCAGAAAATCTTCGCCGATAACACAGCGATAAGCTACCTCTACGATGGGCAAACAGCTGCGAGCACCGTCGGTGCCAGCAGTCGGCTGAAATCTTCGACTGACGCCAAGAACCAAAGAACGAATTACTTCTATTTCGTCGATGATACCATTCAACAAATTACTTATACCGACACCAATGGCCAGCCACTGAATCCGCCAACACCATCCGTCAGCTTCACCTACGATGCCAATTACAATCGGGTGCGAACGATGATCGATGGATCTGGAAGGACGACATACACCTACAATCCAATCACTGCTCCGCCGGCATTAGGCGCAGGCCAGTTGGCGAGCATCGACGGTCCGCTGGCAAATGACACGGTCACCTTCAGTTACGATCAACTCGGTCGCGTGACCAATCGCTCGATCAATGGAAACGCAAATCCCACAACGTGGACATTCGATAGCCTTGGCCGCGTGAGCTCGATCGCTAACAAATTGGGCACTTTTAGTTACACTTACGTCGAGGTTACCGACCGCGTCAGTAGCCTGACCTACCCAAACGGGAATTCAGCTATGTATTCGTACTTCCCAAACGTACAAGACAGGCGCCTCCAGCAAATCAGGAACCGGACTAACTCGAACGCATTGATCTCGCAGTTTGATTACACGTACGATACAGAAGGCCAGATCCTGACCTGGGCTAAGAACTATCCGGGTTTATCGCCTGCGCCACAACGATTCGACTTAGGCTATGATAATGCTAATCAACTGCTCACCGCACCTCTAAAGAATGCATCGAACAACGCGTTGATCAGGCAGTACACTTACGGTTACGATCTCGCCTCGAATCGTACGTCCGAGTTGGTTGGCACCACGACAACGACATCGAGCCCGAACAATGTGAATGAGATCGTTTCGCAGAGCGGAGGAACTAATCGTACCTTGACCTATGATGCCAACGGAAATCTCACCAATGACGGCTCAACTCGGAGGTTCGAATGGGATGGAGTAAATCGGTTGGTCGCGATCAACTACACAGGCACCAGGAACCGCAGCGAATTCAGCTACGACGGCCTAAACCGTTGTGTGACGATTGTTGAGAAAAGTGGTAACCATACAAGCTCGACCCGAAAGTTCGTATGGTTGGAAAACGAGCGATGTGAATTTCGCGACGCGAACGATTCGGTCGCTGTGTTTGCCTATCCACAAGGACAATTTAGCGGAAACAGAGCTTATTATTACACTCGCGATCACCTCGGCTCCATTCGCGAGATGCTCAAGAGCAATGGCACCGTTGTTGCCCGTTACGACTACGATCCGTACGGACGGCGAACAAAGGTCAGCGGCAATGTCGATGCAGATTTCGGCTTCACCGGTCACTATTACGATCAGCCGAGCGAACTGAATTTGGCGTTGTATCGCGCCTATGATGCAGATCTGGGCCGATGGCTCAGCCACGATCCAATTGGAGAGCGGGGAGGAATCAATCTGTACGGATATGCAGAGAATTCGCCGGTTATATATGTGGATCCGAACGGGGAGTTTTTTTGGGCGGTTGCTGCTCTTGCCGCGGCGATCTACTTCTCTTTGGATCGGTACGCGATTGCGCCAACACCGGATAATCCCTGCCCCAAAGAGTACAGGGGCGCTGCCCCTAACGCTGTCCCGCTTCTTCTCGGAGTTGGCAGCGCTGCAGGCGCCGGCTTCGACCTTCTCGAAGGAGGAATTGGTTCTGCCGCAGAAGGTCTGTCGCCTGAAATAGCTGCAACTTTTCCCGGTGGCGAATATACCTCGACGGTACTGCAAGAGTCAATGACCGCCTACAGATATTCGGGAGGTGTGTCTGAGGCGACGGGCCGATTTTTAACAACTACTGATACTGTTAATCAAATCTCGTCGCCAGCAGCAGCCAGTATTGCGCTCAGGCTTCCGGTCGGAGCAACAGCTGAGACGCTGAATACATTTACCATTCCGGCTGGCACCCGAATCTTTACTGGTGGGGTCGCTGGTGGAGCAGACACGGCCACCCAGATTTTCATCGAAAATCCAGGTGTCCTAATTCCTCACTGAACATGAATCAAACGGAGTTTATTAAGCAACTCAGAGCGACTGCTGATGAATTGAAGCCGCTAACGGAAGCTGCCTCTCCCGGTGCGGCGACTTGGAATGGGACCGAATACGTCAAAGGAAGGGGAAAGAAACCTAATCCCTATGCTCTTGCGTGGTGGTCAACTCTTATTGCTGTCGCCGAACTGATCGACGCCCAAGAAGCGCCGCTCAGCGTTAAACAAATTGCTTACCTGGATCGCCTTCTATTCGGGGGCATGGGCAGTCTGAATGATCTATATTTTGATCCGGGGTCAATCGGTGCTGTCGCAGACCTGGTTAACAAACGCCTCGATGAAAATCGGCGTGCTTTGTTTGCAAGCTTTAAGAATTGAAAAGGGCAAAATGACAAAATGTGTGACGAAGAACACTCGAACTCGACAACCTGTCGTTCTAGTTGCTCTAGCTATTTTATCGACTGGGGGAGTAATAGTGCACGGCCACGGTGTATGTCGAGTAACTATATCTGTGGGGTTGTTCGCAGCCAATTCACCATCGAATAGTTCTGGCACCGCGTCGACTAAGCACGGGTACGAAGCCCTCATGCCTGTACCTGTTCTGGCGCCGGATGTGCCGGAAATTGGTTTAGCTGCGTTCAAAGGTGACATTGTCACTCTGCGTCGTCTTATTTCTTCAGGCGCAAACATGTGCTAATCCCAATCTGACAGAGGTCTCGGGACTTACCGCTAGCGCGTAGGCGAAAAAGAATAAACACCTGGATATTGCATCGTTGCTAGATCGGAATCGATGACGAGTTCGCGGATCATGATTGGACGGGCAATCGCATGAGTACGGATCAGCGCAGTACAGGACGCTCGCGCTAAATGGTTGGCAAGCTTGGGGACAAATTGTTGGATCGGTCGCTCCTTGGTTTACTTACCCACCCGCGTAATTTGGATATCGCTCGCGCAATTCGTGAGGAATTGCGCAACTTCCTCCTCTGCCATTTCCGCTGGATGACGTTTATTGTGATAAATAATGAAGCGCTTGATCCAATCGACGTAAGCTTGCTCCGTACGAATGCTGTAATGTCTGCGTCGAATAACATTGCGCACTTGGTCGAGCAATTTAGGTTTGTGTCCAACTGAGGCGACATCTAGTATTGGGCGCATGCAAGCGATTCTGTTCCAACTGTCGTCAAACTCAAGCCGAATTAGACCCAAAAATCGGGTATTTCTCTTGAAAGATCCAAAAGTTGGGCCGAATTCTCGTTAGATGCTAACGCGCCCTTACATCCTGGCGATTATTGCAGTCGTCGCAGCAGCGCCGTGTTTAGCAGCCCAGTCAGCAGATCGTGACGGCTCGACGAGAGCGAAAGCCATTCCTTTAAAGGAGCGTGGTATGAAAGCAGTCGCAGAGGAGATGGCCTGGATGCTGAAGTTGTATAACTACAGTCCTGTCCTCGCGACGCACGATGCTGTCGCTGATGCCAGTAGCAAAGTCAAAGCAGGCAAAAAGTCAGTGCGCACTCCGGCGCCCTGGGGGCACAGTAGTCTAGATCGTAACGGACATCTGATTAGTTACTGGTGGTTTGTGACGCCGCGCGGCAAGAAAGAAATTTATTTCGACACCGGGATATCCAGCGATACTCCAGGAGAAGTGGCGGAGCAGGAGTCAGCTCGCGCCCAGTACATGCGACGGATGGCGTCGTCAGTGAAGCTACAATGAGAGATCTAACCAATCGATGAAGCCAACGGCCCCATTTCGAAATAAGTTCAGCATGTTTGCCACGACACCCTGCCGTGGCTTATCTCTTTCTCGTTAGGCCCATGGAGACGCACTCATGAAGATCGGCGCAATATTCATCCTACTCTGCTCGCTCGCGTATGCCGCGGATGAGAAAACGAGCGCTATCCCTGAGTCCGTCAACACAGTAATGGACGGCGACCTGCCCAACGGAAGAGGCCACATCCATGCCGAGACATTCTATCGCGGGAACACGCGAATCATGCAATTCCACCAGAAAACAGTCGCTGGGCAGACTAAGACCGGGCGCATCTTCATTCTCGGAGACGTAACAGTCTACGAAACTGAGGACGACGGCGACGGAAGGCTCAGGTCGGTCATCTTGTGTAACGACAAGACCAAACAGGTAGAAGGCTTCATTGTAAAGCGGGATGGCACTGCGGTGCCATTTGATGCAAAGACAGTGCCATTTGATGCAAAGGCACTCGCCGCAACAAAGGAGCAAATCGACGCAGTGGCCAATTTTTGGAGCGAGACTCTTGGGAAGGGCGCTTCTGTCCTTGAAGCCGCTAAGGCGTTACAAGAAAAGGTTAGGGACCCTCGCGAAAAGAAGAAAGCGCAAGACGAGAGATGAAGCCACCCGTCGGGCCTAACCATTCGATGAAGCCAACCCAGCACTTTGTTGTGAGCTTTGGATCAATGCACAGCCGAATTCTCAAAGTGCCGGGTGGCTTATCTCTTTCTCGTTAGACGGCAGCAACCTTTCATCACACCATGAGCGCAACAAGGAGTACGATTATGCTGGCAATGCTCGTCATCGCTTTGGGAATCGCGTGGCTCCTCAATACCCTCGGTGTCATTCCCGGGGTTAATTGGCTCTGGACTGGAGGACTTGGCGTCATCGGCATTTTGGTCCTGCTCGCCAACGGCGTCAACAAGTTCACCTTTGTCATCGGTCTGTTTCTGTTGGCCAGTTCAGTCTTTTCGGTTCTCCGGCAGACAGGTAGATTGGCCGAGGACATTGAGATGCCGGTTCTTTTCATCATTTTCGGGGTGCTATTGTTACTCTCTTTGCTATTACCGCTGGCTACGCCAGAGTTTTTGCGTGAAGAGCAGCGGGACGAGAAGAAGTGAGTCGAGTATGCCCACGCACGCTGCCGCCCAACCAAACGATGCAGCCAACCGCTGGACGGCCTGCGGTCTCGCTCTATTTTATGAAAACACGTTCACTGCAAGCCGCGCTCTCGCTCGCCAGCGGTGACTGATCTTGTGTCTCGTTAGGCGATAATGTCCCGCCGAATGACGATCGCCCTTAAGCAGCTATCGGAGTGCCCAGAGCACCTCGAGACCGTTGGGCGCTGGATCTACGAAGAGTGGTGGAGCAAGCGATGCGACTCGCCCGAGGTTGTTCTCAACTGGCTCCGGAGCCACACGAAACTGGATACTGTGCCGTATAGCGTGATCGCTCTGGCCGAGGGCGAACCAGTTGGAAGTTGCTGCGTCATCGAAAACGACTGCATTCATCGCCCCCAATATGCGCCCTGGATCGCTGCAGTTTACGTCAGGCCGGACTTTCGCCGCCGAGGGATTGCCTCGATGATCCTCCATGAAGCCGCTTCGATCGCTGGACGAGCACGCATCAAAGGCCTTTTCATCGACTGCCTCGCTGTGACCGCCTCAGTTTATGAAAAGAATGGATGGGCGATATATGAGCGCGCGGTCGGCGACAAAGAATCCGTCGTCATGCTTCGGAAAATTGAATTCGCCTAACCAATCGCTCCAGCCAACCGCTAGCCGTCGCGATGCGCACGTTTGATTTATGAAAGAACTCTGTGAGTTTGCTACACTCGCTGCCGCCAGCGGTGGCTCAGCTCCTTCTCGTTAGGCGCATGGCAAGCACAATCGAGGGCGAGTGTTTATGCGGAGGCGTCCGCTATCGTCTACACGTTAGGCCAAAGCAGGGGAGTGACTGCCATTGCGAAGATTGCCGGCGGGGCTAGTGCTGCTCCGTATGTGACTTGGTGTAGCGTTCCCAGCAAGGCGATAGAGGTTCTGAGCGGTGAATTGCGTAAAGTCTCATATGCAGACCGATTACGCTCGTTCGCCTCTTGTTGTGGCACGCCTCTGTTTATCCAGGACGAAGTCAGTTCTGAATGGATTGACGTGACAGTAGCGTCGCTCGATGATCCTAAGACCTTTCACCCGGAGGCCGCGATATGGACAGAAGACAAACTCCCGTGGGTAAAGCTCGATCCGAGTCGACGTGCTTTTCGCCGGAGCAGAGATGAAAACGCCTAACCAGGCGCTGCAGTCAACGGCTCAGACGGCGTCGTTCTCTTGGATGTCCAGCGTAGCTAGTGTGCTTCCAGGAGCTGCCACTTGCGTTCCCCTGAGCCGTGGCTGAGCTTGCGTCTCGTTAGATCTCACATGCGTTGTTTTTCGCTAGTCGCCACGGCCGCCCTGCTACTGTGTGGTTGTGACGTGGTGACCGACAGATACGCGACGCTGGATGATGCCCGCCGAGATCGGCTTTTCGAGCGCGGCTGGCTTCCTGATGTCCTCCCGCCATCCGCGCGTGATATCCGAGTCTCTAGCGATCTGGACGTGAACACCTCTGAAGGTGAATTTTTCTTCGATCCCGCAGACTTTGCTGATTTCGCCGCTCGACTACAGGCAACGGGAAATGATACTTTCCAGTATTCGTCCGCTAAATACACGTGGAAGTTCTCATGCGATTCTCGCCGCGGGTTTTGCCGATATTCCCTTCGATGAGCCCAAGATCTAACCTGTCAGTGGAGCTAACCGCCACCCGCCGCCCGATCACACTTTCGCTGACTAAAACACTTTCACTTCGAGCACACTCGCCCTGGTGGCGGTAGCTCACTTCTGTCTCGTTAGATGATAGCGTCGCTCCCACCACAGATCGCCGAAGCAGTTCTAGCTCATTTTCTGCGGTATTTCTTGCTGTGCTCTGCCATGGCGTTCTTTAATGGTGGATTGCTTTTTGTCATTCTCCGTCGCCGCGCCTTATGGCTGCGTTATACTGCGGCAGAAGCGGCGTTCTGGCACAGGCTCCGATTTCCGCCTCGACGGTTCATGGACGCTTGTCGCAGATTCGAGGAAGGTCGCGTTTTGATGTACGTTCTCTGGGTTTTAGTAGCCGGGTTTTGCGCGTTGATGGTACTCAACGCCACTTTATACTTTTATTGGCAGCACAGATTCCATAGCATGTAATCATCTAACCAATTGCTGGAGCCAACCGCTGGCCGTCGTGATGTCCACATTTGATTTTATGAAACAGTTCCCCATGTTTGCTACGCTCGCCGCCGCCGGCGGTGGCTCAGCTCCGTCTCGTTAGACCTCATGCGCCGCTTAGCTATCATCATTCTGCTGATCTGCTGCACCTCAGCATTTGCGCAGAAATGGACGCGTGAGAAAGGCGCTCCACCACAGCCCGCGACAGAAGCATATTTCGGCCGCGTCGGGACGATCATCTTGAAGACGCTTGCTCCCGAGTTGGCGAAGCATCGAGAGCGGCTTAGCGGAGCACTCAGAGTTTCGCTGTTCATTAACCGTCAGGGTCATATTCAGAGTCCAAAAATCGTCTCCACCACCTCGAACCGCTGGGTTCAGGACACGGCGCTCCGTGTAGTTCGCACGGTGAATCTACCGCAGATGCCAAAGGAAGTCATTGCAGAGCAGGTCCACGAGCCGGTGCACTTTGAAGTCCAATGGACTTTCAAGTGACACGATTGAGGTCTAACCAGCCGATGAAGCCAACCCAGCACTTTGTTGTGAGCTTTGGATCAATGCACAGCCGAATTCTCAAAGTGCTGGGTGGCTTATCTCTTTCTCGTTAGATGCTAAAAACCCTTTAATTGCCGTGGCTGGTTTGAAATAGTTTGAATCCAAATAGAGCGTTGAACGCATCCTACGGTCAAACCACCCACTATGAATAGATTAATTATTGTCTGTATTTGTTCCCTCGCGCTTTCAATAAGCTCGTTTGCGCAAGCGCCGCCGGAGGTTCAGAGGTTGGCCTATTATCTTGGCACTTGGAGAGGTGAGGGAGAGACGAAGAGCGGCCCGTTCGGGCCTGCGGGCAAGCTTTCGAGCACGATGACCTGCGATTGGTTCGCCGGAGGTTTTCATCTCGTGTGTCGGGGCGAGGAGAGAGGGCCCACGGGGAAGCGAACGTTCCTAAACATCCTCGCCTACGACGAGAAGGCGAAGGCCTACACCGAGTATGGCATCAGCAGCCTTGGCGAGAGCGAATATAGCACAGGTGGTTCCATCGTCGGAAACAAACGGACCTTCGTAAAAGACTTGGATAGCGATGTAGAAGGGAAGCCCACCAAACTCAGGTACATCGAAGTACAGGCGTCGCCGACATTCTACACATACCAGGCCGAGGCGTCGAAAGACGGTGGGCCATGGACGGTGATCGCAGAAGGCAAGGTTACGAAAGTCAGATAGCCGGCCCCCTACGCGGTCTGCCCATCTGACCAATCGATGAAGCCAACCCAGCCACTTGGGTTACGCCCGCGGCGAGATTCACGTTTTTGCGTCAAGTGGCTGGGTGGCTTATCCCTTTCTCGTTAGATGGCGTCTCCGATGGCAGAGCTTGCACCAGAAGAAGTCGATCTGCGTGGCAACTGGCTGGTGCAGAACGATCGCTCAGTCGTTACTGACGCCACAGAGCAGCGCATCGAGTGGCTCACCACGCGAAGACTTGAACGCGTCGCGAACGATTGGTCAGGCTGGGAGATACTTTTTCGAGATCCACGAGATGGTCGGTTGTGGGAGTTGACGTATCCGCAAGGCGAGATGCAGGGCGGAGGTCCGCGTCGACTACACGTTCTCTCTCGAGATGAAGCCGCGGCAAAATATTCACACGCCGCCATCTAACCGGTCGATGAAGCCAACCAGCGTAAAACAAAGAGCACGCGGCCAGGCGGCCCCATTGCGAAATAACTTCAGTGTGTTTGCCACAACGCCCTGCCGTGGCTTATCTCTTTCTCGTTAGGCTCATATGTTGCGTGCTTTCGTAATTCTGCTGCTAATGTGTTGCGCAAGTCTCGGGATCGCCGGGGACACTTCGGCGATCAAGTTCCCCTCACCAGATGGGCGCTTCGCGCTGCGAGTCGCAGATCTTAAAGTTGATTTGATCGAAACGCCATCCGGTAAGGTGATGGTCGATTTAGGCACCTTGTGGATCAATCGGGACGATGAGAGGGAGAGAGAGGAACCAGTATTGGTTTGGTCGGCTGATTCAAAGTGGGTGGCTTACGGCACCCGCACATTCGCGGCAGGGAGTACAACTGTTTATTTTTTTGATGGCTCGGTCTTCAAGGAGCTTGCTTTACCAGCAAAACTGCCTGAGCCAAAAATAAAGCCCCGCAAGGGGGATAGCGACGTAAAACTAAAGGGTTATGCTGAGGAGCCTTCGAAATGGATAAATCCGGGACAACTAGAAATGTCCAGCAAGCTCATGGGAGTTGGTCGGGACGTCGGGTTTCATTACATGGGCTCGATCGTGATTACGATCGCGTTTGATGCGCGTCATCATGCCTCCGTGAAGAAGGTTACCGGTACGAAAACCGAAGTGTCGGAGTAGTGACTCACTACAATTTTGAGCCTAACCAGACGATGAAGCCAACGACCCCATATCGGAATGCGCTAAGTGAGCTTGCCACGACACCCTGCCGTGGCTTATCTCTTTCTCGTATGCCCGCACCGCGAATGGCTTACCTATTGCGCCTTTTCTCACTCATTCTGGTTCTCATGTGCGGGAGGAATCTCGCAGGCGAGACACCACATCCAATCGAAGGTGTTTACCACCTCCACAATGGGTATCAGTCTGAGACGCTTGAGTTGCGGAACGGCCACTTCCGTTACTGGTTCTGGACAGATGCCGGTGTTCGGCGTGGACATCTTCCGCTCGAGGGCACGTATTCTGTCAATGACTCTACTCTGATCCTGAACCGCGATGATATCCTCCTGGGGAATCAGCGGATATTTCACCCTCTCAAGGGGATGGACGCTCTTTGGCGGCCGGAAGCGTTCGAACTTTGGCTTAGTAAAGGCACGATTAACACCTATGGCGTCATAGTGAGAGTGCCGCGTCCACCAGACGACCTCTCCAACCTCTGTTTACCCATACCGCCGGAAGTTTGTGATGCACTGCGAAACAAGTGAAAGCTTTCACAATAAGCCTAACCAATTGCTGGAGCCAACCGCTGGCCGTCACGATGCACCCGCTTTAATTTTATGAAAGTGTTCTCAGTGTTTGCCGCGCTCGCTCCCGCCAGCGGTGGCCCAGCTCGATCTCGTTAGGCGTCGCCCAGCGACTATACTTATGGTAAATCGTGTGGTCGGTCGAACCCGGATGGGAACGCTAAACCAGATAGCAGGCTCTGTTTCGCTAAGACAGCGCTGGACTTCATTGCGTGTTCCTCGCGAGAACTGCGGAAAAAGTTAACAATACTAGGAACTGACCCGTTTATGTCCTATAGCATATTGACCTTGCTGACCCGCAACCTTCACTACGTCTTCGGTGAAAACGACCCCGCGCGTCGGCGCGCGGTCATCGACGAGATCTTCACCGAAGATTGCGTTTTCTACGAGCCCAGGGGCGTCTACCGTGGCCGCGACGCGATCGATCGCGTCGCAGGGGCGATCAGGGCTACTCATCCTGACTTTCGATATCAGCCAATTGCCGAGCCCGAGGAATTGGGGAATGGCGGGCGGATCCAATGGGTATCGGGGCGCCCTCGCGAGGCGCCAGCTTACGCCGGGACTGATTTCATCATTGCCCGGGCCGGCCGGATTGCCGCTGTTTATCTCTTTTTCGACAAGTTACCCTGAGCTGGACTCTATTTGATGATCGGCGAGCTGTCACGCGTTTCGCCTAACCAGGCGATGCACCCAACCGCTGGCCGGCGTACAGTCTCTTTTTCCATGACTAAAACACACACATTTGAAACAAGTTTTGTTGCCGTCGGTGGCTGATCTTGTTCTCGTTAGGTTTTGAAAGAAACGCAAATCTGAGCTAAACCACAGGGAGTCCGCCATGAAAAAGATCATCCTGCCCATCGCAATCGCTGCTTGTGCGCTCGCCGCGCAATTCGCGCCGGCTGCTCCACCTCCCGACGTAAAAGAAATCATGTCCAAGTCCCTCACGGACATTCCCGGCAAAGAAGGTCTCGTACTTACGGTCACCTACCCGCCTGGCGGCGCTGACGAAATCCATCGACACGATGCGCACGCCTTCGTCTACGTGCTCGAGGGTTCGATCGTGATGCAGTTGCGAGGCGCCGAGCCCGTCACGCTCAAAGCCGGCGAAACTTTCTATGAAGGTCCGAATGACGTTCACATCGTCGGGCGCAACGCGAGCGACAGCAAACCGGCGAAGTTCGTCGTGGTCCTGGTGAAAAAGCAAGGTGTTCCGGCACTGCTTCCCGCCAAGTAACGCAAGCAGGCTCTTTGAGCGCCCGCGACGGGCGAAACAGGAGATTCAAACATGAAAATCGTTGTCATCGGTGGAAGCGGACTCATCGGAAAAAAGGTTGTGACAAACCTTCGTCAACACGGCCATGAGGCGGTGGCGGCATCACCCTCGTCGGGTGTCAACACCGTCACTGGCGAGGGACTGGCGCAAGCGCTCGCCGGCGCTCAGGTGGTCGTCGATGTCGCGAATGCGCCTTCCTGGGAGGACAACGCAGTCCTGGCGTTTTTCGAGACATCAGGTCGGAACCTCCTCGCCGCGGAAGTGGCCGCGGGCGTCGGCCATCATGTGGCGTTGTCGGTCGTCGGCACCGACCGCCTGCTTGCGAGTGGTTACTTCCGCGCAAAGATGGCCCAGGAAAAACTAATCAAGGCTTCCCCGATTCCTTACACGATCGCGCGTGCAACGCAGTTCTTCGAGTTCGTGGGCAGCATCGCCCAATTGGCGACTGAAGGGCAGACGGTTCGGCTTCCACCGGTTCTGATGCAGCCCATTGCGGCGGATGACGTCGCCGCCGTCATGGCCGATGTGGCCCTCGCGGCGCCATTGAACGGCACGTTTGATCTGGCCGGTCCCGAACCGATTCGGCAAGACGACCTCGTGCGGCAATTCCTGACCGCAACCGGGGACGCACGAAAGGTTATCACCGACGCCAGCGCGCTCTACTACGGCATAAACGTGAACGATCAAAGCCTCACCCCGGGTGAAAACCCTCGACTTGGAACGACGCGCTTCAGCGACTGGCTCAGCCGCAACGCCTAACCCGGCGATGGAGCCGAGCGCGAGCCGCCGTACCATCCAGCTTTGCATGAGTTCAACCCGTCCATCTGTAGCCACGCGCGTCCTCGCTCGCGGCGGCTCATCTTGTTCTCGTTAGACGGTGCCCAGCATACCTAGCGGCGTCATTGGCGGGATGGTAGCGACGTTGCTCCGTGCGTTCGTTGTTGGCCTGATTGTGGGTATCCTTGCCACCGTTACCATGGACGTCGTGGCGATGGTGGTCCTCCGGCTAGGCATCGCGGGCCGGGGGCCGCGCCGAACCGGTCCTGATTTGATCGGACGCTGGATCGGCTACCTCTTGCATGGCAAGTTCCGGCACACGGACATCCTGCAGACGCCGCCCTTGCGAGGAGAACTACTCTTGGGATTAGCCGCGCACTATTCGATCGGCATCGTGCTGACCCTTGTGTACCTTGGCCTATTAGTTGTGGCGCACGCGACGCCGACGGCCCTCAGCGCCATCCTTTACGGAACGGCCACCACGGTCTTCCCCTGGTTTCTCATGTTCCCATCACAGGGGATGGGCTGGCTGGGACGGGATGCGCCTGGTGATGCTCATCTGGCTCGCATAAGCCTGTTCAATCACATCACGTTTGGCCTGGGTATAGCCCTGTGGATGGCAGTGATCAGGCCAATCTGAAATTCAGCTGCTGCCCAGCCCTGGCAATAGGGATATTGTCATTACTGACCGCAGTGGCAAAGGCGTTCAAAACATGAGCTTGCATATCTATGAAACCATCTAACCAATCGATGAAGCCAACCGCCCCTGGACGAAGTAAGTTCAGAGTGTTTGCCACGACACCCTGCCGTGGCTTATCTTTTTCTCGTTAGCCCTCATCAAGTGACGCTCTCGTTCGGAAAGTCATTGCCGCAAGACATGCTCGCGAAGGCGGAGCGAGACCTTGCTCGGCTGGAAGCAGCGGAGGCAGGCCAAAATGCTACGGCGGCGAGCGACGCCATGTTCGACCTAGCAGTGTCGCTGACAAGTCTAAAAGACTGGCTAAAGGAGCACTTGCCGGCATCGGCAGCCAGCCTAGTCGAACCCTACGTCGCCGCAAGTCTTTCTCTCACCTCCTATCGCGACATCGCAAATGCTGGCAAGCATCGCGTGATTCGCAAGTATGTGCCACAAACCAATGAAGTAACCGCGTCAGCCACGACAATCATTGACGCTGCGCTAACAGCCGAGCACTTCACCCAAAATCCACCGCCAGGATCTGCGCCTTGGCGTCTAAAGATTGTGCGTTCCGACCACTCGCGGCATCGCGCTCTCGATCTCGGCCAAGCCGCGATTCGTGAATGGCGTGACTTCATGTCGCTCCATGGAATGGGTGCGTGATGAGGCGCGTCGCACCATGAAATACGTTTGGGTCGCTGTGAACACCGGGTTAGTTATACTAAGGAAATAGGGGTCAGGCAACAAATCTTGATAGGCTGAACTACAGCGTTAGATCGTTCGCCCTTCGGAATTAATCGCTGAAACGTAGCCCAAACTCCAACCGCGCTTCTTGAGGTTGTCAGCGATGATTTCTCAGTCTTTCATTTTGCTGTCTTTTGCTCCTCACACAGGAGCCAAGAGCGATTTTTCATCGAAGGCGCTGCGGCTGCCCATTACGCGGAATAACATAATCACCGAGATTGCCAAAAAGCTCGTGGTAAACCCGCACACGGAGTGAATCATTGAATGCGGGAAGTTTAACGTAATCAACTCCGGACCACCGAAATTCACTCTCGTGGGAGGGCACGAAGGGATGACCTTGCTTTCGTTCGAGCACTTCACCGGCAGAATTGCCGATGATATACTTCAGCCATTTCGGATTTGCCGCCTCGATGCTGATCGCATAAAGCTTTACCTCTAACGCGCCACCGGGCGGAATCTTCGCGAGCTCTCCGTTTGCTTCTTCAGGTGAAAACGTCTTCGCGCGGGCGGCTTTGCGAGCGTCGGCAGCCAGCTCTTCGGGAGAGTCATATTTCAAGTCCACGGCTGCCGGAGTTGCCCTTTTGCGGGCATCCTCGAGTTCTTGCGCGGCGCGCCCGTTTTGGTCGCGTTTGATCTGCTCTGTCTGCTCCGCGAATGACTTCGCTGCTTCAGGATTGTAATTATATTTTCGTTGCAGTTCTTCGCTGAGTTTCGTGAATGGAATTTTCACAGTCCCGCCGGAGAACGTAATCACTATTCCGTCAGGTTCGACTCGGCTCACCTTTGCGTTTTTGTATTCTTTGCCGTCAGTCGTTTTGAAATCGTCGGCCAGTGCGAGTGACGCGGACAGCGCCGCTATGATTGCCAGTGAGATTTGCCAGGGCTTCACGCTGTGATCCGATTCTGCCTCTTTTGCTCTCCAGACGGCAATGTCAAAGTGTGACTCGCGTTTACGATGACACTGGCAAGGTGGTCGAAACGCACGAACACGCGGGCGATTTCAAGGAGTGGTAATGCGCTAAAAGATGTTTGCGTTTACCGGGTCAGTTGGACATCCTAAAGCGAACGTTGCTACGAAATGATCGGGATCATGGACGCACAAAACAAAGATTACAACATGAGTGTGGTCCGGTCCGTTTGGCGCCGAATGAAAAAGGGACACATCAAAGTTCGTGACCTGCAGCCAGAAAAAGACGTCAAAGGCGGCGGTGTTAGAGACGAATCCAAACCCACCACAGGCGGCACAGGCACGATAGGTAGCCACTAATTCGACAGATGCCATAGCACCCCGTGGCTTATCTCCTTCTTGTTAGACTTGTACGTTCGCTTTTTCAGTTGCGTTGGCAGGCTGCAACGCAGGTCGCGCCCAGTTTGAAAACAGGCGAGAGCGTACCGAAAAGGGTCCTGCCTACCCGCCGGCGTAATTCGGGTATCGCTCCCGTAGCTCGCGCGAGAGACGATCGGCTTCCTCGGTTTTCCCAGCTTGCCGATATGCCAGGGCGGCTTTGTCCAGGGCGCGAGGAGTGATGGCCGGATCATCATAAAGGAGAGCGACTCCCTTAAATGCTTTGCCCGCGTCATCGAAATTTCCGCGCTCCAACTGGACTTCGCCGGCGAGCAGACGCGCTTCGGCATTTACGCGTCCCTCCGGTTGCAGCGTCATGATTTCTTCCGCAATCTTCTGGGCCTCGTCTGGTTTATGGGCGCCGATTTTCACTGCACCGAGCGCGAGTAACACCTTCGCTTTTCCCGCCGGGTCTTTTGACGTCTGCAGGTATTTTGCGAACGCGTCCTCAGCTTCAGCCGAGTTTTTCAGCTTCGTGGCGGCGTCTCCGAGGTAGAACAAGAAATCCGGTCTGACGCTGCCTAGATTCTCGATCTTACGAAGCGCGCCCAGGTATTTTTCCGCGGCTTGGAAGTTTTTTTCGTTGTAATATTCAATCCCCAGCCACTCCAGAACTTCCGGTGGCACGTTCATCCCGCCATTGCGGGACTCAGCCATGAAGTTGTTTACCTCCTTGGTGAGCGCAGGCCGATCCTTTAAATAGAAGTGACAGAGAATAATTCGGAGCGACGCGAGATTGTAGTATTGCTCCTTGTTTAGTTGGCGGGCGGTATTAAGCGCACTCAACGCCGTTTTGTAGTCTTTCGCTTCGAATCCAGCTTTCCCGATGTAGTATTGCGCCTGTGCTGCAACAGAGCTCTTTGGAAATTCTCTTAAAAGCTGGCGAAAAGTTTCGACCATAGCCTTGGTATTTTCCTGTTGGCCCAGGATCAGGGCTTTTAGTTGCAAGGTCGCTTCCCGCTCGCGCGCCCTGGGATATTTGGTGAGCACCGTACTTAGATCCGCAAGCGCGGCGGTGTAGTTTTTGCTTTGTTCATATGCCACGGCTCGCTGACTCAGTGCGGCGGGCACTTCCGGACTATCCGGGAACGTCTGCACGTAATAGGTAAAAGCTTCGATCACGCCGGGAACGTTCTTCATCTGCAGGTGGCATAAGCCAAGTTTGTAACCCGCTTCAGCTCGCAACCTTGTAGAAAGCTGAGACCCGCGCAGTTCGCCGTAAATTGACGCTGCGTCATTGTAATTCTGCTGTTTGTAGAGCGCTTCGGCTTTTAACAACTTCGCCTGGTCGGCGCGCTCGCTTGTAGGATTCGTCGCCAGGAATTCGTCCACTGCGGCAGACAGAGCTGACGGATCAGTGTTGTAAACATTGATCAGCCGCTGATAAGCAGCGTCCTTTGCTTCTTCCCGGTCCGGATACTTCGTGATAATCTGCCGATAAAGCGCATCGGCTTCCTTTGAATGTCCGAGTTGCCGCTCACTATTTGCTGCAAGCAACAACACCTCGGCCTGGGCGGCCTCGGGCAGTTTCTCTAGCTCTCTTTTGTAATCGGCTAGCAGCTGTGCGTATTCGCCAGTCTGGTATTGCAATCGACGCAAACCGACTTGCGCGATCGGCCGGAATTTTCCAGCCTCAGGAAGAGTGCGACCCTTTTGCAACAAGGCAGTAGCCCTATCTGCCATGGCCTTATCACTTTTGCCTTTGTCAGCCTGAACAAGTTCGAGGGCGATCATCCCACCACGCACGGCGGACTCTGCTTTTAAGGCTGGTTTTTGGGATTCATTAGCGAGCGCTTCGTATTGCTTCAGCGCATCAATCTTTCTTCCGCGCGCAGCGAAAATGGATGCCGCCGTCAAGCGTGCGTCTTCACGATATGGATTGGGATTTCCGGCCTCAGCGACCAGCGCGTAAATATCAGCGGCTTCTTCCTTGCGCCCGGTGGCCTCCAGGCAACGCGCTTCGAAATAGTGCGCCGAAAGCGCTACCGCGGGTTCCTTTGATTTCGCAGCGGCACGATGAAAAAGCGGAAGCGCCGTGCCGTAATCCTTTTCTGCGAACGCCATTTCAGCGAGAGCATACGCCGCGGGCCCAGCAAACTCGCTATCGCCGTAGTCGTTAAGCACTTTCTGGAGATTTGTGCGAGCGCTCGAGGTGCGATTGAGATTTCGATAGCATTCGCCAAGCGAGAAGTAAGCGTTCGCTCGGCCGGGACGCCCCGGATAATCGTCGAGATACTTTTGATATTCCGGGACCGCCAGATCGTAAAGCTTGCGAGTGAACAGGCCGTTCGCGTAATCGAGCTGACGCTGAGCTGCGTTCTCGCCTTCATGCTGTGATGGCTCTGAAGAGTCCTGCTTTAGAGAGCGGAGAACTCTATCGATTGATTCATCCGCAGGAAGAGCACGCGGCGCAGGCGCCTCATCGACTGGCCGGGCACGGCGAACTTCCGGCTGCGATTGAGCGATCAGGCTGCTCGCTGTTGAAAGCAGCATCGCCAACCCTAGTGCGTTTGGCACGACGTAGCGCAAAAAGCGACGCGGGGACGCGTGCGCACTCCAAAAGCTGACGCGAACCAGAATTGACGTCATGGCTGAATTTCGCACGAAGTGCTTTGGGAGTGCGAGGCGTTTTCGCATCGCTTTGTTCTTAAGTCGCTGCTTAGGAGAACGTCGGTAAACGGCGGCTCTGCCGCTCCTTTTTCATTTTGCGGTGGCGAACGCCACGTTAGTTATCCCCGCTTCGGTACAAATGTTTAGTACGTTGATGATGTTTTTGTAGGCGCCGGCTTCGTCACCGCGAATTACCACAGCCTGGTCGGCATTCAATTGGACGAGGCTTTTTAGCAACTCAGTTAGCTCCGGACCGCTCAAAGTGCGGCGGTTTACAACCACATTGCCGTCTGCCTTCACATTGACAACAACGTCGCCAATCGGCGCAGTTTTTTCCTTCGCAGCGGAGGCTTTTGGCACCTTTACGTCAAGCTCGTTCTCCGTGCGCGCTGCGTTCCACGTGAGCAGGAAAAAAATCAACAGCAGCAACAGGACATCGACCAATGGCGCCAGTTGAATACCGGGATGATGCAGAGGCGCGTGACCACGCAGATTCATTACAGTTTGAGCAGGCTCACAGTTCCTGTTCGATCAGCACAGGAGTTCGCTCCGCGCGTTTGCCGTACTGCAACGAAAGCAAAGCCAAAACGTGCGTCGAAGCAGCTTCCAACTCCGAGATCAGCTTTTGCGCTCTGCCGCGGAAGAAAGCGTAGAACATCATCGCTGGAATCCCAATGGCCAGCCCTGCGGCTGTATTAACCAGTGCTTCGCTAATCCCGCGCGACAGCGCGACGTATCGCGCCGACCCGATGTCGGCTCCCAGTGCTCCAAAGGAATGGATAATTCCAAACACCGTGCCCAGCAGCCCCAGCAACGGCGCAATCATTCCGATGTCGGCGAGATAAATGACGCGGTTGTTCAGACTGGCCGCGACTCGTGTGCCTTCCGTCTCAGCGATTTCGCGAACCTGTTGGAAATCTGCGTGTGGATTCTTGGTGGTGAAGTCGAGCATTTTTTGCACGACTCGCGCAATGGCTTCTCCATGCCGATTGGACACAGCGAGCAAGCCGAGATAATCGCGTTTCCGCAGAAGTGCATCGGCTGTAGCCATGTAACCGCTCGAAACCACGGCGCCCCGCCGGATTGTAATCAAGTAAACGACCACGAGCGCGACGAAAAAGATCGACAATAAAACGAGCGGAATCATGACCGGCCCGGCTTTGACGAGCGTCTCCAAGACGGTCTGCGAATGCTGGGGAACCAGAGGGGGAGTAGGTTCCTGCGCAAGCAGAGGCGACGCGCTCGCCAGCGCGGCTAAAAGCACAATCCAAATCTTCATGCCAGAAATTTGGTAATGATATGCGGAGCGATCAGCGGATGCAAATGGGCGTAAGGCAGGCAATCCTCCGTGCTGGCTCGCAGCCATCGCCCTTGCTGCGTCGAATCCCTCGCAGACAGGATTGTCTGCGTCACTCACCGGCGCACCAAAAATATATGCGCCGGTTGAATATTCGGATCGAGTTCGACGTAATTGCGGCGACCGCGCCATGTGTAGCTCGCGCCGCTCAGTAAATCCTGCACCCTGTAATCGTCGCTCTCCATCTGCCCGAACTTTTCAATCGGTACATCCACGAAGGAATTCTGCTTGTGATGCGGATCGAGATTTACCACAACAAGAATGATGTTGTCGCGTGCAGCGGTCATCTTGCCGTAAAAAAGAATGGCTTCATTCTCGGCATGGTAGAACGTCAAATTCGTGTAAAGCTGGAGCGCGCGGTTTTGCTTCCGAATTTTGTTTAGTTTCGTGATCCAGTCCTTGATGTTCCCCGGCGCATTCCAATCGCGTTCCTTAAACTGATATTTTTCAGAATCGAGATACTCCTCGCGACCCGGCAAAGCTTCATTCTCGCACAGCTCGTATCCGCTGTAGATGCCGTAAAGAGGCGAAAGCGTCGCCGCCAGAAGAACACGGATCATGAATGCCGGGCGCCCGCCCTCCTGAAGAACAAACGGCAAGATGTCGGGCGTGTTTGGCCAGAGGTTTGGCCAAAAATATTCACTCATCTCGGTCTGCGTCAGTTCAGTAAAATATTCGATGAGCTCGCGCTTCGAATTTCGCCACGTGAAATAGGTGTAGCTCTGGTTAAAGCCCGCTTTGGCCAGCGCCTTCATCATCTTTGGCCGGGTGAATGCTTCAGAGAGGAAAATCGTATCGGGATACTTGTCGCGGACGCCTGTGATCAAGTACTCCCAAAACGCGACCGGCTTGGTGTGCGGATTGTCCACCCGAAAGATGCGCACTCCGCGCTCGGCCCAAAACAGCACAATGCTCTTGATCTCGGCCCAGAGCTCGCGCCAGTTCTCGCACCGAAAATTCAGGGGATAAATGTCTTCGTATTTCTTCGGCGGGTTCTCGGCGTACTTGATCGTGCCGTCTGGCCGTCTGTAAAACCATTCGGGGTGCTCTTTCACGTAAGGATGATCGGGCGAGCAATTCAGAGCAAAATCGAGGGCAATTTCCATTCCGCGTTTTTGCACCTCCTGTTGAAACCAGTCGAAATCGGCGAGCATCCCGAGCGAAGGCTCGACAGCCTTGTGTCCGCCCGCCTCGCTGCCAATTGCCCACGGCACGCCCGGATCGCCCGGCTCACAAATGAGCGAGTTGTTCCGTCCCTTGCGATTCGTGTGACCAATGGGATGAATCGGCGGAAAATAAATGACGTCGAAACCCATTGCATTGGCGTCGTCAAGCCGCGGCAGGCAATCGCGGAAAGTCGATCCGGGATCGCCGCGGCCTTCTGCCGAGCGCGGAAAAAATTCGTACCACGCCCCGAACAACGCCGCTCGTCGATCAACAACGACTCGGGGAACGGGAACATACTGCGTCGCGTCGGAGCGATCCGGATAGGTTGCCATCAGCACCTCCAACTCAGGGGATTGTGCGATGGCATAAATTTCTAAGCTGGCGGCGCCGGAGATTTGTGTCGAAAATTCGCGCAACCGCGCCGCATCTGCTCGATCGCGCGCACGCTTTGCGGCAGATTCCACGATGGCCGAGCCTTCCAATGCTTCGCTTCGCAGATCGGAGATGCCACCCTCAAATTTTTTTACGAACTCGCTTTGCCAACTGCGAAAAGTGTCTGTCCACGCTTCGACGGTGTATTCGTGAATGGCCTGGTCATAAAGCGTGCAGACTCCGCGCCAGCGATCGTTATCGACGAAACTCATTGGCGTTTCCCGCCATGCGCGTTTCCCGACGACGCGCCACTTCAGCACGGCGGCCACGACGTCGTGTCCATCCTTAAAAATGTCCGCTTCAACCGCGAGATCTTCGCCAACGATGCGCTTTACCGGATAATCCCCGCCGTCGAGCAGCGGCTGCAGTTCCTCGATAACAACAGATGGAAACGTCCGGGCCATTCGCCATCCAATCAACCGAGATTCACAAGGCGCGAAAGAGCAAATCGATTACCATCAGAGCAGGTTGGTAGGGCGCGACCTAAGCCTCCTCGCCGTGGCGAGGGCGCGCTGAAGGAGACGGACGGCGTAGCGGTCCGTCCCTACAATCGATCAAATCGGCCCTAAATTGCTAACTGAAAGGCGCACTCGTACAGCCCCGAGTTGCGAAGCACTTGCCGGCGCACACGAGTGCCGAGGACCGCTTCGAACATATCCTGCTCGAATCTCCCGATGATCGGATAATGCTCCAGCAGATTTAGAATGGGGGAATGACATTCCAGAATTCGTGGCCCGCCGTCTTTGTTGTTGATGAACTGGGACATGTATCCTTCGCCATCACGGAAATGAGCGAGCCACTTCGCCCGTTCCGCCACCGTATCTCCCTTCGCCTTGGCTTTGAGTGCCGCGCTCTTCTTTTTAAAAACATTGTAGAGCAGCTTTTCCGGCGCGTTTGGTCCATAGATTTCCTCGGCCGCTTTCAAGAGGTCTAGGGTGAATTGGTGACTATCGGCTTGAAAAAGATCGTGGCTCCGACGCGTCAGCCGATAGACCATCTCCGGCCGGCCCATTCTTTGCGGGCGACGCCATGTGTCTAGATAACCGTCACGGTGAAGAGTGATGCAATGCTGCTTGATGCCCATGTAGCTCATGTTCATTCTTTCCACGAGCTCGTTGACAGACATTCCCCTAGTGCGCTTGAGCGAGTTAATAATCTCAAGCCTTTGAGTGCGGCCAATTTCCGAAATTAAACGTTGGTTCATAAAAATACCTAAGGTGACAATTGTGTGACGAAAGTGTGACGAAAAAACTGAGGGTGCGGACTTTATACGGCGAGCCCTTTAATACGCAAGCCCAAAATTAATACAACACCCGCCAAGAAAAGAAATTACGAAACAGGATCCCGCATGCGAAGCGACGCGAACTGCACGCGCCCTGTCTCCGTTGATTTGTCATGTCGACCGAAGTGGAGACATCTCTAAATATTAAGAGATTTGATTCTCTCACCTCCCGTTTGCTCAGCGTCCGGCCTTCCCGTGAATGTCGCAGCTTCCGTAGCCGCTCCATTCTCGACTGCGCTGCGCTTCGCTCGGAATGACAGACGATCAAGAATAGAGATACTCGTCGTGATACTCGCGCTGCGGCGCAAACTGGACGTTCTCGTTTCCAGTTTCCGGGTACTCGAAGATTTTGCCTTCGTAATTGCGAATCACGATTTTTTCGTTGTCGTGATACAGGACGTAGCCCGGATTAATCGGCACCTTCCCGCCGCCGCCGGGAGCGTCGATAACGAATTGCGGCACCGCGTAACCGGTGGTGTGGCCGCGCAAGCCCTCGATGATCTCGATCCCTTTGGCAACCGAGGTCCGCAAGTGCGATGATCCGTTGATGAGGTCGCATTGGTAAATGTAATAAGGGCGCACCCGACACATAAGAAGCTTGTGCACGAGCGTTTTCATCGTTTCAAGATCGTCGTTCACACCCGCAAGGAGCACGCTTTGGTTTCCCAATGGAATGCCAGCGTTCACAAGACGCTCTAACGCTTCCTTCACTTCAATCGTCAGCTCGCGCGGATGATTTACATGCACACTCATCCAGAGCGGATGATGTTTGGCGAGCAGCGCGCATAAGTCAGGCGTGATGCGTTGCGGTAGGAAAATCGGAACGCGCGTGCCGATGCGAACAAACTCGATGTGCTTAATTGACCGCAGTCGCGAAAGCAGCTTGTCAATTTTGTCGTCGCTGAAAATGAGAGCGTCGCCACCACTCAAGAGCACATCGCGCACTTCGTTGTGTTGTTGAAGATAACGGAACGCTTCCTCGAAATTTGTATGCAATTCTTGTTCACCAACTCCGCTCACCACGCGGCTTCGGGTGCAGTAGCGGCAGTAGCTCGCGCAACGATCCGTCACCAAGAACAGGACACGGTCGGGATACCTGTGCACTAATCCCGGCACCGGCATGTGCGAATCTTCGCCGCACGGATCGGCCATGTCGTAAGGGGACGTCCACGTTTCCTCTATCCGCGGAATTACCTGACGGCGGATTGGGTCCTCAGGGTTGTTTCGCGGCACCAGATTAAAAAAATGCGGCGTTACGGCCAGCGCGAGTTTGTCGCCCGAGAGCAAAACACCGCTGCGCTCCTCATCGCTAAGATCCAGGTGTTGTTCCAAGTGAGCGAGTGACGTAACCCGGTTTTTGAGCTGCCATTTCCAATCATTCCAGAGTTCCGTGGGCGTCTGCGGCCAAAAACCTGGCGCGTGTGAGACGAACCGTTTCCCGTTTCCTTCTTCTGATACAGGAGTAATCATTTGTCGTTAAAAAAGCTAAAGCCCTTAAATATCGCGTCAACGGAGGCACTTTTGAGTGCGCAGCGCACAATGGAGTGCCGACTGCACCGCAGCGTGACGGAACCGCGTAATTTACTTTCCACCAAGCACGCTCAGCTCCCATCGGTAGCCGTCGGTATCGTGAAACCAAAGGCCCATATTTTTCGATCCCGGAGCTTCCGGACCGATTTCGTTGCCGGAATCTTCCATATCGACGCCGATACTTTTTAAATGTGCGAGCGCTTTTCGCAGTGTCGCCATGTCTGGTAAATGAAATGACATATGATCAATCGTTTCTGGTGACGGCTTTCCTTTGAACAACGCGATCGTCACATTCTCGTTGCCGACCGCGACGCCGTTTTCGAAATCGAATTCCTTCCGCAATCCCAGCGCGCGCTCGAACCACTTCGCGCTTTCCTTCGGGTCACGCACCGCCAGGCCAAAGTGACCAACTTCCCCGAGCGTGAACGGAACTTTCATGTGAATCGTTGAATTACTGAATCGCTAAGTTATCGCATGGGTGGGCTAATCTGGTTCCGACCCATTTGAAGAAATCACCGGCTCCATGAAGTGCCGGTTGAAATCTTTTAGCGCGTCGCGCGGCGTATGACCTAGTCCGGTAGCACCCTTTCGCAGCTTCGGCCCCACGAAGGCCAGCCAGATGTCACCGATCATTCCCATCCGCGGCCGCAGCCGTGCTGCTGGACTTTTCGGATAGCTCTCGAGAAATTCTTCTACGTCTTCCTTTATTGCTGTGGGGAGCTCTTCGATTGCAAGCGACGTCATTTCTAAGGAAACGTCTATGCGCTGCACTTTGGACTTGAGGACTGCAAAAGCGTCCCCGCTCACGTCGTTTTTGGAGCGGACAGCGAGTGCGCCAACTAGACTGTCACCAGGAGATCAATCGCGGCCCCAGAGCATAGCCACCGAAGTCGTAAGGCTGCCGCCCATGTTAAACGTGAGGAATTTTCTCACGTTCTCAATCTGGCGTGCGCCGGCCTGTCCGGTGATCTGCTGATACGCTTCGTGAATCTGGCGAACGCCAGTTGCTCCTACAGGATGACCGTCGCCGATGAGGCCGCCTCCGGCGTTCACCGGAATTTCGAATGGCGCCTTGGATTTTTCGGGACGTACCTTCGGCAGCGTCGTAGCACCGCTTTTCACAAGCTCCACGCCTTTCCCGGGCTCGGCGAGGCCGAGAATTTCGTATGCGACGATTTCGGTAATGGAAAAACAATCGTGCACCTCGGCGCCTTGCAGATCGCGCGGGGTCAGGTTTGCCATGCGAAAAGCTTTCTCAGCTGCTTTGCGCGCGATCGAAAACGTTGGCGCATCTTTTTTGTCGAGCGGCAAATAATCGGTCGTGTGACCGTAGCCGAGCAGTCGGGCGATCTTGCTCCGATCGCGACCGATCTTGTCCAGATACTTTCCAGAAACGAGAACAACCGATGCCGCCCCGTCGGTAATCTGAGAACAATCCGAAACTTTAAGCGGCGGAGCGACGCTTGGATTCTTGTCGGAAACTTGCGATGCGCAATCGAACGTGAGATCGGCGTCGCGCATTTGCGCGAGCGGATTCAACTTGGCATGCGCGTAATTTTTCCATGCGACTTGAGCAAGGTCCGCTTCGGTCGCGCCGTATTTCTCAATGTAAATCTGCGCGATGCGCCCGAAGAGCTTCGGAAACATGAAATCGCCGTACTCCGGTTTTTCGTTGTGATAATCGGCGGCCGCGCCGAGGACATCCGACCCGTCGAGGGAGGACATCGTTTTCTGCTGTTCCGCCCCAACCACGAGCACCACATCGTAAAAGCCGCCCATGATCCACTCGGCACCCAGCAATACCGACAGCGCTCCGGAGGCGCACGCGGCTTCAGTGTGCATCGTCGGGATGCCGCGCAATTTCGGATCGATTTCCGGAATAAACGCGCCGAGCTGCAACTGTTTTGTGAACTGGCCCGCGTTGAAATTTCCAACCGCGCCCGCCTGAATTTCCGCGGGATCAATCTTCGCGTCGTCGATCGCCTTTTTGCCGGCCTCAGTGATGATGTGCCGGATTGTTTTCCCCTCCTTCTTCAGGTTGCGCTTAAAATCCGTACGTCCGCCGCCGAGAATGTAGACTGACTCGCTCATGCTGTTACTTTAACCGATTTCTTGAGCGAGTCATCCTGAGCGAAGTCGAAGGATCCCGTGTAACTAGCTTTTCGGTTTCGCAACGGGGTTCCTCAACTTTGTTCGGAATGATGGCGTTTTTCAGTTTTATCCGCCAAAAGCATCGATTCCAGTAATGTCACGGCCGACGATCAATGTGTGGATGTCGTGCGTGCCTTCATACGTGGAGACGCTCTCAAGGTTCATGAGATGCCGAATGACAGAGTAGCGATCGGTGATGCCGGCGGCGCCGAGCATGTCGCGCGCCTTGCGCGCGCATTGCAACGCCATCCAGACATTGTTGCGTTTGGCTAATGAAATCTGCGCGGGACGCGCTGAGCCCGTCTCCATCATCCGCGTCAGACGCAAGGCGAGCAATTGCGCCTTGGTAATCTCCTGCGCCATCCAGACAAGTTTTTGTTGCACTAATTGGAAACCGGCAATCGGGCGACCAAATTGTTCGCGCTCTTTCGCGTAAGCGAGCGCGGTTTCATAGCAATCGATCGCCGCGCCAATCACTCCCCACGCGATTCCTAGTCGCGCATGCGAGAGACATGATAAGGGCGCGCTCAGCCCTGACGCTTTGGGCAACCGGTTCTCCGCAGGTATGCGGCAGTTTTCGAACCAGCATTCCGAAGTGCGCGACATTCGCAGGCTGAACTTTCCCTCTATATCCTGCGCGCGAAACCCCGGCGCATCTTTCTCCACGACGAATCCACCAACGCGCCCATCGTCGTCTTTCGCCCAAATAACTTTCACGTCCGCAATCGACGCGTTGCCGATCCAGCATTTGCTGCCGTTTAAAACGTAATAATCGCCGTCGCGTCCGGCGCGGGTTTCCATTCCGCCGGGATCTGAGCCGTGTCCGTGTTCTGTTAGCGCAAAACAACCCACGCTCTCGCCCGATATCAATCCTGGCAGCCAACGCGTGTGTTGTTCCGGCGATCCGAATGAATGGATTGCTTGTATTACGAGCGCGCCTTGCACCGACGCTAGCGAGCGCAGACCCGAGTCGCCGCGTTCGAGCTCTTGCATGATGAGCCCGTACGCGGTGTAACTAACGCCTCCGCAGCCGTGCTCCTTCAGATATGGAGCGTAGAAACCCAGTGCGCCCATCCGCGGAATGAGATGTTCCGGAAATTTCCCCGCGCGATGGCACGGAACGATCTCCGACAAGACTTCCTCTTGCACAAAACGCCTTGCGCCATCACGGGCGGCCCGTTCTTGGTTCGTAAGAAGCTCTTCGACGTTGTAGTAATCCAGCGAGGACATGTCGTGTCATTCCGCAGTAGTGCGCGCCAGTTTAGCGGTCGACAGAAGCGAAGACAATGGCTCGCTGCCATTGTCGCTGTTGGCAGACAGAATTGCGGCGAGTGTTGATCAGTGCCGGAGACTTCAATCGCCGCTAAACGCTTGCGCGCAGGGTCTTCACGTGCGGATAGCTCAAGATCAACTCGTCCGCCGTGATCAAAGTGAGATTATGCACGCGCGCGGTGGCAACGACGACTCGGTCCACCGGGTCCTTGTGAAAGTTGCCTGGTAACTCGTACGCTTCAGCAGCAATTTGCGGCGTTACATCCAGCGACTGCGCACCGAGAGTTCGAACTGATTCCGCGATCCACGCCGAGGCCGACTCAGCCAACTGAATGCGGCGCAGAAAGATTAGGCGCGCGATTTCCAGCGCCGCTATCGCGCTGACGGACACGCTGTTGGCGATGTCTTCCACTAATGCGCGCGCACGACGGCCAAATTTTTCCGGGCTCTCCTGCGCCCAAATCCAGGCGTGCGTATCGAGCAGTAACCTCATTGCACGAGGAAGTCTTTTTCGAAATCGCTCTTGATAATGTCGCCTT